>Ga0208151_100380_pt1 | contig 19098 bp, 22 predicted proteins | sample ECH_Bhost_MetaG_FD_187130 | JGI IMG/M metagenome (GOLD analysis project Ga0208151, IMG submission 187130) | Hot spring microbial mat communities from Yellowstone National Park, Wyoming, USA - ECH_B host_MetaG (SPAdes) (version 2) | ecosystem: Environmental > Aquatic > Thermal springs > Hot... | reverse complement strand
ACTTAACGTCGTGACGCGTCGTCAACGTAATTACAAAATAGTTCATTAACGTATACCGTTAAAATCTCGTGAATGTCGTTTTCAAAGTCGAAAAAACACGCTATAGTATGCGTTGTCTGATATATTCGTTCTTTCGTGGTAATTAGAAGTCGTTGATAGTAATCAAATGCGTTTTCAAATTCGTTCTTGAACTGACGCGTCGTCAACGTAATTACAAAATAGTTCATTAACGTATACCGTTAAAATCTCGTGAATGTCGTTTTCAAAGTCGAAAAAACACGCTATAGTATGCGTTGTCTGATATATTCGTTCTTTCGTCGTAATTAGAAGTCGTTGATAGTAATCAAACGCGTCTTCAAATTCGTTCTTGAACGTCTTCAAATATGAAATAAATTTACGTTGTTCTCTCCATATGTTTAAGTATATTCTAAAAGCGTTCTTCATCAAAAACGTGAATATAATGTATTGATATTCCTCGTCATCAACGACATCGAAAAAGAAAGACGTAATAAATTGCTGACCGTATTTAATGCTACGTGGTATAATGTGAATTTTGTGTTTTGGATGTAACGGCGTTGTAAACTCTTCATCAACGTATGTCATTCTCTATCACCGTTATCAATATGTTTTCTTAAGTAATTTATAACGTTGTTTATGACACCGTCGTGGCTGTCATTAACGTTGATTAAAAACATTAAGAAGCGTTGAATAACGTAATTAGCTGCGTTGAACAACTCGTCGTTGTCGTTCACGTCGTTCAGGTTAACGTTGTTTAGATCGTTTATTAAGCTGCGTAGTTGTTGTAGTAGTTGTTTGTCGTAGTCGTTCTGCTCATTGTCGTTTTGTTGTTCAATAGCGTTGTTATTCTGTTGTTCATCGTAGTTGTCTTCATTAACGTCGTTCTGCTCATCATAATTATTAATGTTGTTTTGTTTAATGATGTTGTTAACGTTCAGGTTAACGTTAGTCAACTTAATGCGTCTCTTCTTAACGTTGTTTTCGTAAAAGTCGTCTAGATCAAACGTCATTAATTCTTTTAAAACGTTGTTCATGTCAGCGTAAGCTTTTAACGTTTTTACGACGTACTTTAAAACGTCAATATCGCGTTTAGTAGTTACTTGCGTTAAAAAGTCGTTTAAACGTTGTTGTGGATGCAACGTTAACGTTTTTGTACCGTTGTTATAATTGTATGTAACGATTACAATTACGTTGTTAAGGTCAAGATTCTTAATTCTTATCTTAACGTCTTTAGCTACGTCGTTATTCACTTCGTTATTCACTTCACGTTTTCGTTTGGATCGTAAATTAGCGTCTTTTAATAATTCGTCAAACCAATCGTTACTCATCGTTTTCGCCTCTTATCTGACGTTGATTAGTTATAGTTATTTTCACGTTGTTTATTGTCAACGTCCTGTTGTCGTTGTTATCGTTATGTTTGTTAACGTTATTAACCATGTCGTTATCCTCGTCATCATCGTTTTTATTGCGTTGTTGAACGAGTCTATTAAACACTTGTTCAGCGTAATTAATGTCGTAACCGTGATACCAAAACGTTAATTCAACAGACGTTTCTTCAGTACCGTTTTTATATCGTTCTTTTTCACGTTGTTCAGCGACCCCTATGCGTTGTTGTTCACAACACGTACATTTAAGTAATACTACGTTGTTAACGTTTTTGATAACGTTCCATTTATGGAACGTTACGCTTAACACTATAAATCGTTTAGCCATCGTTACTAACCTCGTCGTTGTAGTTGTAGTTAGAAGCGTATATTAATGAAAAGTTTTTGAAGTACACCGTTGATGTTGACCAGTCGTAATAACCAACGTCGTAATTATAGTCGTTTAACAATAACGTGATTTGTTGTAGATAATATGGTGGTAAATTCGTACATATAGCGATCATATCGTGATTTAGTTGTTGTATAACGTTTTGTTCTAAGTGTCGTAATAGTTTTTGCATATAAGCGTAAGTTAAACGTCCATGGATGTGTAATATCGTTATTTTGTTGTTAACGTTCTCAATATGAGTCGAGATTGGTAAGTTGTTATTAACGTTGTTATACTGCGTTGTTTTATGGGGAACGTTGTTAAGAGAAACGTTATTAGAAGAGGACGTTTTTATGGAAACGTTGTTAATTTTTATTATGTTACTCAACATTAGCACCTATGTTTTTCAAGTCGTTGTCATCAAACGTTATTGATAAGTCGTATAGTTTTTCGTGATTGTTTTTCGTCATTACAGTAACGTTTATTGTTAATTCGTAGTTTCTGTTGTTATTGCGTAGTTCAAATTCGTTTATTTTGTAGTCGTATTTCTTACCGTAGATTAAGTTAGTCGTTCTGATGTTATTTAAAACGTCTATCACGCTAACCGTTATTACGTTATCATTCTTTAAAGCGTTGAATATATCGTTTGCAATTTCGTTTAGTTCAGCGTCCTTATCGTTCCTGAATGCGTTGTTCAATAATTGTCTTTCATTGTCGTTGTCAAACGTTATTGTTAATTCGTCAAACTTAAAGTTGTTATACGTCATTGGAATAACGTTCATTACGTTGTTTCTAATAGACGTTATTTTGAAAACGTAATTTCTCCCGAAAATAACGTCATTGATAACTTTGCGTTGTTGTAAAGCGTCTTTCAAGTCGTTGATAATTACGTTGTTTTCTAAGTCGTTGTTAAATTTGCGTAGTAAATCTAACGTTTTTGGAACGTGGTTAGAATACGTAGTTACAGAAACGTCTTTAACGTTTACGTTATTAGAAGACGTTTTTATTTGAACGTTGTTAAGAACGACGTTGTTATTAGAAGTAGACGTTATTGGGTATGGTTGGGGCTTAGATAACCCCAACCACGCCGAGATCTCGGGGGACTGCATAAAAAAGTCCCCCAATGTCATCCCGCCCGCGATGGGGCGGGATTTACTTTTTTGATTTTTTTCTCTCATTTTTCCACCTGCTGGAAATTTATGCAAAGGGTGTATTTAAGCTTTTTTAGTAAGTTTGAGTTTCTCTCAGGTGAAAGAAATGGAGAAGGCTGAAAAAATTTCGTATAGTTGAGACGTGTTGACGTTGAGAAAAAGAAGGAGAAAGTACGAAATACTATATGTAGCAAAAGTACGAACTAAGAACTGTACAGTACGTTTTTTACATAACGTAATTTAACGATTCTCTGCACTGAAATCTTCTATGTCGTGTTTGTCATACCAAAAATGTTGTTTGTAAACGTTCTTAGCGAATTCTTTTAACACCGTTATCATCTCTTTGTCATCAAACGTCCTTCCGAAGAATCCCTTATAGTCGTCTTCGTGATAAGGTCGAAAGACTTTACAATCACCGTAACTGTCTACTTCTAGACAACGTCCTACCCAATCGTGATGTGAAAAGTATTTGTAACGTGTTTCAGTGCATATCCAGTAAACACGATTCGTCCACGACAATTCTATCGGAGTGTTTGCACCGTCGAAGTCTCCAACGTAGATGGCTGGTAATGACGACTTTATTATTTGTTGTATAGCGTATTGGTGATCGATTACTTCAAAGCGTTTAGTCTTATCGTTATAGTATTCCTCTATGTGTCCGTTCGGTGCAACGTATATTTGTACGTCTTTTCTCTTCAAAGCTGCTTTAAAGAACGTGTTTAGTTCGGTTACTAACCACGTCATTGAACCGCTGTTATCGAGTATTAAAATTACTTGTGACCTCGTTCTGTAGTAGTAGTAAGCGTCTAATGGTTTTCTCTCGTATTGCCTCATCATGAGTTTTTTAACGTTCAGTATTAACGTTTGACCAGGTAGTAATGTAGGTTGTTTTTCTTCGTCGCTTAAGTACTCTACAAGTCTGTAAAACGCTAAGTATAGTTGTCTTTTAATTGCATGTTTTACGTTTATCTTAAACACTTGCTGTGTGTTATATCGCGGCGTGTCTACTTGTTCTTCATCTTCCTCGTAAAATTCATCTTCATTATCGTATTCTTCATCGTTTTCATAGTCTTCTTGTTCTTGATAATCGTCACTTATAGAATCGTCTAAAATTCGTTCTTCTGATTCTTCAGTTTCGTTCTGTTGCTCGTCTTCTATCTCGTTATTTTGTTGTTCATAGTTTTGTTGTGTTTCGTTATTTTGTTGATTAGTTTCGTCCTGTTGTTCTCCAGCGTGTTCTTTCTCGTTTTGCTCCATGTTGTTAGTATCTTGCTGTTGAGTAGAGCTTTCGTTATTACTTTGTGACTGATGATTATCGTTATTATTTTGCGATTCATTGCGGTGCACGTTGTTAGTATCTTGCTGATCGTTATTACTTTGTTGAGATTCGTTTTGTTGAGGTTGTTTTTGATTATCTTTGTTGCTACTTCGTAGTTCGTTTTGTTGCGAGTGTCTTTTACATATACCGTGTGCTATAGTAGTTTGTTGTGATTCGTTTTGTTGAGTGTCATCGTTATCTTGTGATTCGTTTTGTTGAGGTTGTTGATTAGTATCGTTATTTTGTTGTCCAGTCATTTGGTGATCCTCGTTGTTTGATTGACTTGATGATGAATCTAAACGTAAATCGTTTTGTTGATCGTTGTTAGTGTTTTGTTGTTGTTCAGTCTGTTGATTTTGAGAAGAAGCGTATTTCTGACCGCCGCGTAGTTGACAAGAAGTGTTCTCGTTTTGTTTTTGGGTATCGTTTTGCCGATTTTCTTTTTGTCCATGGCTTTGTTGTTGTGCAAAGCGTTGATCTTGCATACTTTGCGTTATTTCATCGCCACCGTGAACGTCTTCAGACGTCTTTGTAGTAGGTTCTACAACGGGTTTTTCTTCGTGTTCAGGGTGATACTGGTTGTTTAATATTCGAGGCCTAACGACTTTAATTACCATTTTTGACCATCTCGTTTAGTTTACTGCATACGTTCTTAGCGTAATCGTTAAGTTCTTCAGCCATCTTACGGAACATTTTTATGCCGTCTAATAATTCGTATTCTCCAACGTATTTACTTGCGATGTTATATACCTCGTTTGCTATAGAAAGCGTTTTTCCTTCAACTTTAGCGTTTTCATCAACGTACATTGTAACGCTTAGGTACTTAAACGTGAATTTAACGTAATTACGTCCAGAATCAGCTGAGATATTGTACATTGGTTCGCATTCGTCTTTCCCTCTTCTTCTCATAATCGATGCCGTGGCTGCGTAAGCGTAGTCTGTATCAACGTCTATCTCAGTATGTAAATCTAACATTCCCTTAGTGTCGTTTACGAAGTTGCTTAACGTTTTATATTTGTCACTTTCAAAGTATTTTCCTTTCAATATTTCGTCTCTACTCCATTGCACGTCGCTGAGCGTTTTTTCAAGGACGTTTCGTAACTGATAGTTATTGAACAGTCCTTCAATGAACTCGTATTGATGTCTTCGTTTTTCATTGTCTAAGTCTTGTTTATTAACGTAAGCTTTTACTTTATACAACCGACCTTTAACGTTGTCTAAACGTAGCACAAAATAAGTATGATTCTCTTTGTGAACTGCGACAATCACGTCCTTAGTATAATAGGTAAACTGTAGTTCTTGATATCGTCCTGTCAGGTCAATAACGTCTTTATAACCGTCATGGAAGTAAACGTAATCCTCTACGTACGCTTCGAAGTCCATTTTATGATAGATGTTATAAACTTCTCTTAACGTTAACGGTTTGTCCGACGTTAATCTTAACGTATCATCAAGGACGACTTTGAACTTTCCTAAAACGTCTGGTCTATCCGTAGGTTCAGGTGAAAACGTTTTAATTATATTACTGTATTGGCTAAACGTATTTGTATCTATCGCTGCGTTAAACGAGCTTTCAATCTCGTCCTTAACCTTGTCTGCGTTAGTTATCGTTTGTACGATTTTATTGACGGGTAGTTTTATCCTAGTTAATAGTTGTTGTACAGTTGTTCGTTGTGCAGTTGATTGTTGTTGTGACGTTTGTTGTGATAAGACTGCTATGTTGTTAACCGTTCCTACTATAGTATCTCCAACGTCTGGTAATTCCGTATATTGTTGCGTTATTTGGGTTACGTTAAGTTCTTTTACCGATCTATGTAGTTTATACAAGTCCTCCACGTTCTTTACAACGAACGAAAGTAATAGTTGATTGAAATCTACGTCTGGCATAATAGTCATTGCGTGACCTAGCTGTATAAGTTCTTGTATCGTTATCGGCTTAGTTAATTCCGTAGTTAAACCAGCGATATACATGGTAGTTAGCGTCTTGATAATTTTCTCGTCATCAAAGTGCCTTCTTAGTAGTTTTTCAACGTCTTTAGGATCTGGTAGTTTAAAGTTGATTGTTATTACACGTCTTAAAAGTGGTTCAGAAAACTCTCTGTTGTCGTTTGACGTTATGAAAACGATTAAGTTGTTTTTATCACCGACAATAACGTCTTCTTTTTCGTCAATTCTAAACGAAACTCTAGCGTTTTGTAAATAGTCGAGTAGTAAAGCGTCTGCTGAAGGTCTCGTCTTATCAAACTCGTCTATTGTGAGTACCGTGATTTTCTCACGTGATTTTATTAACGCGTCTGGTAATGAACCGTATTGTACACGTACTCCCGACCTCGTTTGTTCTGATGGAACGAATTTGTATATTAATTCGTCTTCAGTCGTGTTTAAAGTGGTTTGAATAAAGACGTAGTGAGCGTTGAAGTAATCGGCTACAATTTGGGTTATCATAGTTTTTCCAGCCCCTGGAGGGCCACGTAGTAAAAACGCTGGTAATGTTTTTGAACGTCTTGCAGCGTTAATACCAACGTAAATTAACTTGATGATATCATCTTCTCCTACTACGTACTTAGAAACGTAGTTTTTGAAAGACTCGAACGTAAACTCGCTCATTCGTTATCACCTATATACATAGACGTAATTGAAAATAAGAAAAGCGTTGTTATTCTTCTTGCAGTTTTAATTTTTTCCTTTGACATTTTTTCACCCCGAAAAAATAGGAAGAAGGGGTTTAAAAAATTTTCGCTTGAACGACACAATTAAACGTGTGAGGAATCTAGAAAAGTTGATATTAACATTATTATCGTATTTAACATTGCGTTCGGTCTTTCTTTAAGTATTTTGACGATGTCGTTATACGTGATAACATTATTAAAGTCGACAAGAGGGATATTACCTATTATTAACAACGTACGATCGTTTTTGTTTAGTATCTTGAACGTCATTTTTTTGTCAATCTCGAATTCCTTAATGATTTCGTCAATATGTATTTTTTCCATCGTTATTTCAATTCCATCATCACTTATCTTTATGTCGTGTTTATACGTCATCCTAGCCGTGTATAATAAATACAAAAATGGATGGGCGTTAAAAATGTGATATATAAATTCCAGATACCGTATGTATGCTGGGTGTCTAAGTACGAATTGTCTAAATTCGTCGAAGTCGTTGAAACCTAACGCATCCACTGGTATAACGTATTCATCAACGAATATTTCGTTATAGCCTGTACCAGCGTGCTTCATCATATAGTTAAGCGTGATCGTTGGAAACATATGAAACACTATTTCATGAATTTCGTAAATTTCGGTAAGTGTGATAACCTCGTTATTAAATTTAAAGAGTAGTGGTTCATTAGCCGTAGTTTTAAACGTTAGTTTTAACTTATCGTTATTTTCTTCAACGTTTATTAGTTCCGCTTTAAACGTTATATTATTTTTTACACTTTTTCTCTTATTCATTTTTTCACCCCGAAAAATTTGGGGGAATGAGGTTAAAAAGCTTTCTATGTGGGCCCCTAACTAACTAAAACAAACGACGAGTCTCCAAGATGGAGCTAGCTTGTATTATACCATGCCTTATAAACTGCGAAACCCTTAACGGTCGTTACAACATATCGTTTATCGATAAGTCCATGATTCTGTAGTCTATACAACGTTTTGAAAATATTATTTCTCACAGCAGACGTGCATGTAGAAGATGAATAAAGTTTATCACATACCACGCTATACGTTATAAGATCGTGAAAGTGGAGTCCTAATAGTCTTCCTGCTGAGGGAAAGTTAAGTCCTAATAGTCTTCTTGCTAGGGGAGTAAGCTTGATTTCCTCGTTACCATATTTCAGGGTTACGATTTTGAACTCCCTCCTTTGAGACTTAACATTAATAATCTTCGTCTTAACGTCCACACTATCGGGTCTCAAATATTTGTTAAATATCTCTTCTGCTCTTTTCGTAACATCGTACTCAAAAACTATCTTCCTTCGCAGGCCATATGGGGCATAACCGAACTCATTAACGACGTCTATAGGTTCTGCTTCTTCTTTAATAAACGGGGTGTTTACTAATATAGTGTTCAATTTCCTGGGTGAAAATTCGCGATTATATGAGAATATCGCAAATTTTAACTCCAACCCATGGAAATAAATCATCGGAATACCTATATGCACTTTACGATCATCGAGATCGATTAATATTCTTGGTGATCCTTTGTTACGATAAACGTAAAATTCGTCTCCATATTTTATTAATACCGAATCGTTATAAAGAAGTCCATACATGTTATAAATGGCCGATAGGATAGAATGTTTCTTAGGTATTTCGACGTCGTCGAGTCGTTTAAGTAACTCATTTAACTTCATGGTTAAACCCCACGACTGGTAAGTTATCCACGATATCGTGTATGAAATTAAATATATGATCGTTGTATTCCGCTGCGGCGATTAGTTCTGTTATCGTCCCTATTACAATATCGTCTTCCATGTATCCTTTTCGTATAGTTATTGTACCGTCGTTAAAGTTAACAAAATACGGTACGACTCCGAGAGTTAAAAACAACTCCTCAATGCTATTTACACGGAAATATTGTTTGATCTTTTTACTCAAAACGTTGAGGTTTAGATCCTCGAAAAGTCTTAGAACGTTATGTTTAGGGACAATATTACGTTCAACCAGAATCGTAACTAATGGGGCTAAGTTATACGCATATACCTCGTCATCAAGCTGCTTGTATTTCTTAGCTAAATGTATCATTTCGTGAGCAAATACGTTTAAGTCTGGTGGTTCGTATCTAAACCATGCATATTGTTCTTTGACATCGCATGAAGGTAAGGCGAATGCCATGACCGTGTCACGCGGTATTATGCGTAATGATTTCACATCATAATCATCAAGAACGTAAATTTTATCTAACGGGGGCATCCTGTTTTCTACGTTAACGATGTCGTAAACTTTAACGTATTCGTCCTTAAACCAATTAACTTCAGTAAGTTTCCTCATATTCCCACTGTCATGTGGGAAGGAAAAACGGTTTTAAAAGCTTTCGCTGGGAGAGCGTGACAAAATGGATGGCAAGCCTTGCACTTTAGAGCGGGGAGTAGGTCAGATGATTGAAAATTGCTATTGAAAGCGTTTAAATTCTACACGAAATGGTTTGAAGATACGATTATAAGCGTCTTTGATGGCCTCAACATCTTTAGCCAATGATGTATCATGATTTTCGTAATATCTGTGGAGTATCCTCCTTACCTCGTTGGAGTCATGTCCAGCGAAAAGTTTCTGTGAGTCTAGTTGTGATTCAATCTCTTGTAACTCATCATGACCTATGTTTTTAATACTTGGCCGTATTAACGTCAATAAGTTTGTGTTAATTGCTGCAGTGTCGATATCAACGACCTCTACGACTGCACGATTAACGTCTAGAAAATGTTTAACTGAAGCGACATATTTAAGTCCAGTAGCAGGTACTACAGTATAATACTCGAAACCTAGTTTCGATAAATAGGCGTATAGTAAGAGATCTCTATCGACGAGGAAAGGATAAAAATAACTTGCTAAGTCGTATTGAGTTAAATAGTCGTTTTCTATGAATATATATGCGTCACCAGGTGAAACTTTGTTATCTTCAAGAAGTTCTCCATATGAGTTAATGCCGTATATTGTCTTCTTGTCTTTCATCATAATATAAAATAAGTATCGTCTTTTTTTATCACTGAACGTCTGTTCTAAGTAGTGGGCAATTTCACGTATTTCATTTTTAATTTCAACGTTTTCTAGGTGTTTAAGTAGTTCATCTATTTTCATTGTTACCACTTACTTGAAATTGTTTAGTCTTCAAGTCGTATATTATACGGAATGGTTTGAAGATATGATTATAAGCGTCTCTTATGTCCTCAACTTCTTTAGCTAACGAAATTTCTTGAAATGCGTAATATCTATTAATTACATCTCTCGCCTCGATGAAGTCATGCCCAGCTAAAAGTTTCTGCGAGATAATTCGTGACACAGCCTCTTCTGCCTCATCATAATATATGTGTTTAGTACTTAAAACATCATGTTTTAATGGTGGTAAATTCGTATTGATCGCAACATCGTAAATGTTGGCTACCTCTACGACTGTACGTTCAGCATTTATAAAATAATTGACTACAGCGAAGTATTTAAGTCCAGGTGCAGGTACTGTACCATAAGAACTAGAACTGAAACCTAGTTTGGATAAATAAACGTTTATAAAACGAAATCCGCAGTCAAGAAAAGGATATAAATAACTTGATGAGTCGTATCTGCCTAAATAGTGGACTTCTACGTATACATATGCGTCGTTAGATGATATTTTGCCATATCTGAGAAGATCTTTATATAAGTCAAGGTCGTACATTGTCTTATCCGTCATTATAATATAATTTGCGTATGGTGCCTCTTTAGCACTTAATATTTGAGCCAAGTACTCGGCGATTTCACGTCTTTCGTTGATTTCGTCTTTATCGATTTCAACATTTTTGAGGCGTTTAAATAGTTCATCTATTTTCATTGTTAACCTCCACGAATATATACCATCCTGGTTCAATGTATGTTTCTGTGATAACTATACCGTGGCGACGTCGTATACTAATCATCGTATCAGACGATATATCGGCGAATAACGTATTTATGACGGTATTACCCCTTTCCGACAAAATTGGTTTGTACACCGTAACGCTACCTTTAATTACTCCTAGCACGTGAGTACCGTAATAATCCACCATTGATATCGGGACAGGATCTTGGGGTTCTTGGATCTGTCTCGTTTCGTTCCATTCAAAACCCTTTGGATCAATGTCTGGTATTTTGTATATTTTAACACCATCCATTTCATCGAATAGCGGAAATACCCTAATCCCGCCTTTTACGAATTTATGATATGTTGTAAAACCGTAATTATCGTATACAACAAGTTGAGGCATTGTTAGTTCTTTGTTGTTTAATAAGAAGTCTTTAACGTATGATAAAAAGTAACCTTCGTTTCTTGACATCTTCTGTCTACTACTTACCGTAATAATCGGCATTGTTGGTACATAATATACGCCGTACACTATTTTGAGGTATGGATCACTATCTGTAATTTCAGCACAACCGTTAAACGTTAGTCCACTACGTGAAACGTAGTGCCAACAGTCGACGTATTTAGTCGTAAGAGCTATTTTTACACGATCGGGATAAAGAACGAACGCTTTTGGTATTGGTTGCCTTCTTTTTTGCGTTTTAACTGTCATGTGAACATTTTTGAGGCGTCTAAGTAGTTCATCTACTTTCATGGTTCCAATCCTCGTGTACTTTAACGTATTGCTTTAATACAACGAATTTCTCGAATTCGAAAACTTTACATTCCTTACCGTTACCATAAGTAATCATGACGTATTTGTTTGTATCGCTTTTGTAGACATTCATGCACTCCTGCACGTCTTTAGAATGCACTAGTTCCTTCATCAGTGGTTCTACAATAAACACCTTGTCCTTATACTTAACGTTGCTAACAAGTTCTAATAGTCTCATCTTAAACGATTCTGGTAGTATCGCGATTATGTAGACTTTATCGTATTTTTTAAGAAGCGGTTCAATGTAGTTCCCTACTAAGTGTTCAGCCGTTGGTATAAACTCCTTCACAAATGAATGTGGATAATTGATTATTATCTCACGTTCTGCTGGTATTGGGTCGTGTCTTGAAACCCATAGTATAAATGACTTCATTGACTTGACACCTCCTTTAGTATTTCTAGTGCTATTTTATCGTCCAAATCTTCTGTAGTTAAACCGACTCCATCTACTTTTTTAGTCAGTTCGATTAAGTTATGGAACGATTCGTTTCCTATTAGTACCGATATTAGTTTATGTTTACCGTTTTTAATCGCGTTAACTAAAGGTTCTATAGCAAACTCGTCTTCACCGTCAGTTATGATTATTATTACGAACTCTTTCATATTACGTAGGTCTTCAAGTGCTTTATTCAACGCACACGATATGCACGTCCCGCCATCTGCGTCAACCGAACCGATTTTCGCTAAGTTTTCCATAGTCAACTTGTCTATCATGTCGTAGACATCACTATCGAAGAATCTAAACATGAACTTCAGTCTGCGTTGTTTAGCTAAAAGTCCTAAAGCGAATGCTATAGCTCTAGCGTTTACGATTTTCTCGCCCCCCATACTACCAGATTTGTCAAGTAAAACGTAATATCCTTTAATGTTTGCCTTCTTTGATAACGTGATAAACGACCCATTTATCATCTTAATTTCCTCTATTTCATCATCAATGAAGTTTTTAGGTACTTTAACAGCATCAAGAAGTGATGACGTAATTTTATACGAGTTATAGGTACCGTGAGGCGAATCATTGATTTTGTTAAACAACTCGGTACCTTTCCTCACGATATTGAGTAGTACGTCCAAATCCACTTTGAGGTTAGTAATGGTATCGATGAAGCGTAAGATACCAGGCTCTCTACTGTACGTATTACTACCCTCCTTATCAACGTCATCCGCATTAAGCTTCTCTCCGTTCATTTCCTTAGACATCATCTCACGTATCATGTTGTTTTTCAACGCCTTATTGACGACTTTACACTTTGAACTGGCTTCCATTAATTTATTCTCAATTGCATAAGATATTTGCCTTAGTTTCTGTTCGTCATTGTTGTTAGTCTGTTCTAGTTCGTCAAGTAACTTTACTATGTGATTATAAATTATTACGGTGTCAACAGAGCTTGTAAGTAAATCATCAACAGTTGAAGAACGTAGATTTTCTAGTTCCATGTGACTGTTTATTAACGCAGTCCTCACTGTTTCTAATTTCGCGTCGTCGTTTTTGAACCTGAAGAAATATTGCGGTAAGTACAACGACGCTAGTATATCGCCGCTTACGATCTTATGTCTATCCGTTGGTTTTTTTAATAGGCTATCAGTCATGATGACGAATTCCTTGAATAACTCGTCGTTTTCATGCGGATTATTCACGTTAAAATTAGATAAATTACTGAATAATTCCGTTTTCTTCTTGTTTTTATTTAAGCGGAAATCGAATACATTACTGAATTTACTAGATTTATTGTCGTACATTACGTTACACCCTTAGCAACTCTTTCACGATATCATCAGGTATATCGATACTATCGCACAGTTTTTTAACATCGTTACTCTTGACAGAGTATCTTTCACATAGATCCTGTACTTTCATTAATTCATGTTTTAAATTCGATAACGTAACATACTTGTCTACCGTGTTTCCTTTGGCATTGGTTACCAACACGTTGATCACGTTAATATGAGAGCGTATTTTATTAATTACAGATGCTATCTCATTTAATCCGTGTTTTAACGCAATAGTTTCGATTTCTTTTATAGAATCAGCGTATCTCATTGGGTCATTAAGCGTGAATTTCATTGCTGTAATTAAGTCGTCTGATTCTATATCATTCTTTCCCTCAAGTAATGCGTTTGCCGCAGCTACATATACCGTCTTCTTTACACGTCTGTCTGATATTAAGTAGTTCATTCCTCTCAGTTCTATTATAACGTCTAAGAATTTGTCAAGTAAAGCGTCACTGATGTTCATAGCGATTTTTCTAGCTTCATTTTGTAAGTTTAGTATGTCATCATACGTGAGTATGGGTTCTGGCGTCTTCGAATCGGTTTTTACTATTTTCTTTAAATCGGGTTTGTGGACGTAATTAGTCTCCACTGCACGTATAGTTAACCTGTCGTTAAATGCAGTTAGGTCATTATCGTTATCATATTCGTTAGCTGCGAAATACGCGGTCAGCAAGTTAAGTTTAACGCCGAAAACTCTCTTGTTCAAAATTATGTCTAAAAGCATATTTAATACGTCAACTGATGATTTGTATGGTTCATCAAACATAACGACATTAGCGTCTACAACTCCACCGTGATATACTAAGCGTCCTTTTTTATACTCATTTATATCAAGTATTCCTAATATGTGGTCTGGTTCCGTATATTTATTAAGTAAGATGTAATAGTAATTAACGTTAAGCATTTTAGCTAACGTGTCTATTGTATACGTCTTCGCAATACCTACTCGTCCTAAAATAAACGTAGGTTCAGATGATACTAAACCGAGAAGTATTGCACGTTTCATGTCATTATGACCAAAAACGTAATCGTCTAACGTCGTCTTGACTAGGGAAATATTTTTTTGGGATTTATTCTCTGCCATTTTTTTCCACCTAGGGGGTGAAACCCCCAGATAGAAAATAGGGAAAGGGGGTTTAAAAAGCTTTCATTAGGAGAATGTGGAAAAACTTTCTACAAAACGTTTCGTATTCAGGTCGTAAACTACACGGTATGGATGAAGTATTCTGTTATATGCGTCTTTAATAGCTTCAACGTCTTTAGCTAATGAATCGTTGCCTACATAATATCTAAAAACTACATCATTAGCATTATGAGCATTATATCCCGCAAAGAGTTTTTGTGATGCTAACCGATCCCAAATTATTCCTACGTCATAATCTGATATATGTTTGTATTTTTTAGAAAACAATTTCGCTAAAAAGTGATGATGGTTATGTTTTTCTAATATCCTCTTCCCTAAGATCTCACGTGCTATTCGTAGTAAACCTGTATTGATAGCAGCAGTGCTGACGTCTAAAACTTCTACGACTAGACGACCAGTATCAAAACGGTTAACCATTGCAACATACTTAAGACCAGTAGCTGGTACTATTTCATATTCGCCATTACAAAAACCTAATTTTGACAAGTAAGCACTTAATATATCTTTTATATTAACATAACCGAGAAAAGGATAAAGATAGGCCAAGGGATAATTGTTAGTAAAACGCTGTCTCTCAATAAATACGTAAGCATAGTCTGGTGATAATTCGTTAGATTCGTTAAGTCTGTAATATGAACCAAAGGTATACATTTTCTTATCTTTTAACATGATGTAATAATTAAATGAGTCCCACTGTTTTTCATTTATGGATACCTGTACTAAATAGTCTGCTATCTCATGTCTTTCATCGTTTTCGTCAACCTTATTATTTCCTAAACGTTTAGCTAACTCATCAATCTTCATTACTAACACCTGCGATAAAGGGATTTAAAAAGCTTTACGTGGAAGAACGCGAATAGGCTAATATGGGACATTTGGTCTACATATCGTATTCTATGCGGTATGGTTGAAATATATTATAGTAGGTGTCTTTGATGGCATCAACTTCCTTAGCCAGTGAAGTATCGTTATCTCTATAATATCTACGAACTATCTCTTTGGCTTCATTAAAGTTATATCCCGCAAAAAGTCTTTGCGATCTTAATTGTTGTATAATCTTATCTACATTATCACCAGATATATAATAATTATGCTTTCTCAAAGCTTTATTATCTAGATTACCATGTATTATTCTCCATAACTTTACATTAGTAACAGCGGTGTTAATATCTATAGCCTCTACGACAAACTGTCCGACACTTCGATAGACTCGTGCAACATACTTAAGACCAGTAGCTGGTGCTATGTAATAGCCGTAGTTATAGAAACCTAGTTTAGATAGATAAGCGTATATTAAAAAATTTATTCTGTCGAGAAAATGATATAAAGTACTAATGTATCCTGAATTATAAATAGCGTTTCCAATGTATACATAAATATCCTTTGGTGAGACTTTTTGGGATTTAACAAGCTCTGTGTACAAGCCAAACTCATAAATCCTCTTGTCTTTCAACATATGATATATGTCGTACTTTCTTATTTTAAAGAAAGCTTGTGCAATGTACTCAGCGATTTCGCGTCTTTCATTATCAAAGTTTTCCACGGTTTCGATACCTTCCAGACGTCTAAGTAACTCATTTACCTTCATTATAACACCTAATAAAAAGGTTGAAGATGTTTTAAAAAAGTTTCCGCTCGAACGACGCAATGACCCGTTTACTCTTTAGGTCGTATTCTGTGCGGTAGGGTCGTAATATGTGATTATAAGCATAGTTAATAGCCGCAACATCTTTAGCCAACGATACGTCGTGATCTTCGTGATATCTATGAATTATATCTCTTGCCTTATTAAAATCATATCCAGCGAAAAGTTTCTGCGAGGTGAATCGTAACACGATTTTTTTTACCTCATTATCATCTATGTGCTTATTTCTTACATTACCTTCTATTAATGTTGGTAAGTTCGTATTGGTCACAACGTTGTCAATGTCAGCTACCTCTACTACTATACTATCGACGTCTGGAAAACGATAAACTACAACTACGTATTTAAGTCCAGTAGCAGGTACTACACGATAAAAGTCGGCTTTTAAACCTAATTTCTCTAAATAAGCGTAAGGTAAGAGACAACTATCGAAGAGAAAAGGGTAAAAATAACTTGCTGGGTAATATCCAGTGAAACGGTGGTTTTCTACGTATAGAAATACATCGTCTGGTGAAACTTTGTTATATTCGAGAAGATTTTCATACGAGTCGAAGTCGTATATTGTCTTATCTTTCGTCATAAAATGATATACAGGTAGTCTCTCTTTATCACCTAACGTTTGTGCTAAGTACTCAGCGATTTCACGTCTTTCATTATCAAAGTTTTCCACGTTTTGGGTATCTTCCAGACGTCTAAGTAACTCATTTACCTTCATTATAACACCCAAGGGGAAAAGGTAGAAGAAGTTTTAAAAAGCTTTCGCTAGAACCACGCAATGATCTGTTTACTCTTTAGGTCGTATTCTGTGCGGTAAGGTTGTAATATATAATGTATAGCTGTTCTCTAAAAAGAGCATTAATATAGCATCATTTTATCTCCTTAAACCTAACCTCCTTCCTAGTAGGACATCATGAAGTTTCTGAGTATAAATTCGTAAATGTTGTAGGACTTGAGTTTTTGATCCAAGACGGAACGGAAGTCATCGTCGATCTCGTAGTTAATTCGGGCGTAAATCAGGGAGATAGTGACGTTGAGCATTAGATCGAACAGTACGTTCCTCCAAACTCGATCCTCAATCTTGTATTCTTGGTACAGGACTTCGGCGACGTTACTCAGTCTCGATCTGCTCAATTGTCTCTCGGCGTCTAAACCCGTGACGTAACTCTGAAGGGCTCTAAACGTTTTGGTCAAGTCACTCACTATTGATGATTTGAATCCCCGTGCTCCCGTTTCTAAGAAAAGTTGTCTCGTTACGTCGATCATGCTGGTATATGTCAACTTGTTCCCGCTCATGGAAATGTTGAAGGACAGTGTGAGAGGGAAATACAAGGTGTTAAAGTGATAATTCCTTTTTTTCTTACTTTGCGGGAAAGGGTTTAACAGGGTCTCGAGCTCTTTCACCATACGTTGGTATGTAGACGTCATTCTGGTCTCCAACACTTCCTTCAAAGAGACAACTGGAGCGTTTATGGTGTCATCGCTTTTGGAAAGCATCAACATCTTGTACACATGCGACAATGTGTCTGTGGAGACCGTTAACTCTTTCCCCGCAATGAACGGGACTCGTGTGGTAAGCTCTGACCCTATGGTGACACTCTGTAGAAATTTAATCAGTCCCAGTTCAGTCAGTAGAGAGGATATGTAGTACTGGTTCAGATCCCCAGTGTCTATTTTAAGTTCCTCCTTGAGCTTCTCTGCACTCCTAAACACTCTTTCTAACTTCTCATTGAGCCCATCCACGTGACCCATCTTACCGTAGTCCACCAGGAGGAGGAACCCCTCCCTTAACCATCTGGCAAAGGTAGCAGATTCGTCCCTGGAGATCTTGCTGCTTGACCTGGCCTCTATAAGGGGGAGTACATCGTTAACCACGTAATTTATGAGTAGCCTGTCTGGATCTGTCACTGTTGAACACCCTTAATCCTTGCTATTATCGTCCCTAACCTCCTCCCCGCACTAAAGGGTGAGGTTTGTCGTTTGTTTTATCATTGTCTGTAAATCTCTGTTAAATAGTCTAATATCGTTTCACAAATTTCGTTGTCTACGTCTTTAATGTCATTGAGAGACCCCCACCATCCTCGTAGTTGGCACGCTCCCCTGCTGTAAATTAAACGTATGTTGGGCCCTCCGATAACTATACCGATGTCGAAACCCACTGGTTCTTTAGTTGATAAATCGATGTAAAGTTGTGCGTCGATAGCGTCATCTATAACATCCTGTAAGTTGTCCTCAAGTTGTTGAGCTATAAGTTGTTCTGCTATATTGTCAATATGTTTTTCTAGTTCTGTGCGTATGTCTGCCATATTTTTCATCCTGTATAACATTTTATCGTCTTCAGTCATCGTTATCACCACTTTGTTTTACACCGTTAAATCCTTCTATCGATAGTATTTCGTATTTTCCGTCATCTGTCTTTATATACTCAATTAGTAGTTTTTTCATGTCCATGTCGTTAATATCATATGTATATTCATCGGTGTGGATGCCGTTGTTAATTACACCGTTACTACTATCGTAGTTACCTATTAAGTTGTTAAATTCGTCTTGAGTAAACGGTAATTCGTTAAATTCAACGTTAAATTCTTTAACATAATCTTCCAAAAAGAGATCGATAAACTTAATAATTGATCTTTTCATTTCCTCATCACTTTTTATCATTTTTTTCCACCTGGGGGTTTCACCCCAATGATAGAAAAGGGGAGGGGGGTTTAAAAGGCTTTCGATCGAACGACGCAATGATCTGTTTACTCTTTAGGTCGTATTCTGTGCGGTAAGGTTGTAATATGCGATTATAAGCATAGTTAATAGCCGCAACATCTTTAGCCAACGATATATCGTGATCTTCGAGATATCTATTAATTATATCTCCCGCCTCATTAAAATCATATCCAGCGAAAAGTTTCCGCGAGCCGAATCGTGACACGATTTCTTTTGCATCATCGTCGTCATCTATGT
>Ga0208151_100379_pt1 | contig 19112 bp, 17 predicted proteins | sample ECH_Bhost_MetaG_FD_187130 | JGI IMG/M metagenome (GOLD analysis project Ga0208151, IMG submission 187130) | Hot spring microbial mat communities from Yellowstone National Park, Wyoming, USA - ECH_B host_MetaG (SPAdes) (version 2) | ecosystem: Environmental > Aquatic > Thermal springs > Hot... | reverse complement strand
TTTATTAATATATTTGAATTATTCAGCAGCGGTATGCAAAGATATTTATGATTTATTTGCTCATTAGTATAGAGGTGCTGGTTTGGACGCCCATACTGCATATCTAAAGGTAATCGAAGAGATGAGCAAGCATATTGCAGGAAAGAGGGAAACGCTTGAGCTCCTTTTTCTTTCAATCGTAGCAAATGGGCATGCGCTATTAGAGGGCGTTCCTGGAGTTGCAAAAACCACAATGACAAAGACACTAGCTTCTATTATAGATGCAGATTTTAAGAGAATACAGGGCACGCCAGACCTTGAGCCCAAGGATATAATAGGTTATACTTATATTGATTCAGACAACAGCATTAAGGTTAAAAAAGGGCCTATCTTCACAAATATACTGCTTATTGATGAGCTCAACAGGGCACCGCCAAAGACGATGAGCGCCTTCCTTGAAGCACTTGAGGAAAGACAGGTTAGTTTGGGCGGCACAGATATACCTTTGCCAAAACCGTTCACAGCATTTGCAACTCAAAACCCACTTAGGATAGAGGGAACAGAGCCATTGCCAAAGGTGATGGCAGATAGGTTTATTATGAGAATAGAGGTAGATTATCCTAGCATGGAGGAAGAGGGTGAGATGCTCAGGATAAAAGAGAGAGAAGAGACAATAGGAGTAAACAAGATCCTTACAATAAACGACATACTAGATATGCAGGAGCAAGCAAAAAAAATAGAAATGCCGGATGAGGTTGTCAAATATATAACAGCAATAGTAGATGCCACAAGAAAAGATATACATGTTGTGATGGGTGCAAGTCCAAGAGCTGATGTTGCCTTTATGGCTTGTGGCAAGGCGAAGGCGCTTGTAGAAGGAAGAAAAGAAGTAACAATAGATGATATAAAATTTTTGGCAAAACCCGTGCTTAGTCATAGAATTGCTGTAAGGGCCACAGGAGGTATAGGAGTAAACGGGATAATAGATGGTATTTTAGCTTCAGTAAAAATTTGATTATGTGCTTTTTATTTGGACATAAAGAAAGATATTTAAATTCTTCTCTATTATAAATATAGGAAAATATAGGTGCTTTGCATGAATACAAATATCTGGAAGGTAATGTACTACCTTTTCTTTGCAACAACATTAATAGGTGCAAGCTTTGCACAAGGCGGTACAGGCAGTACAGGAGGTACAGGTAATAGTGCAGCAGTTACCACGATAAGTTCTGCTTTCTGTGCATTAGTTGGCACAGTTAGAAGCATAATTGCGCTTTTTGCAGTGGTTCTGTTCTTAATAGGTGGCGTACTCTATGCTGTAGCGCATTTCTTGCCAGGCCAGCTTAAAGGCAGTTTGCAAGGCTGGGCTCTTGGTATGATTCTAGGAGGAATAGTTGGAGTAATATTAGTGATAATAGCACAGCCTATTGTAAACATGGTTGCTGGCTTCGGAAATGTAGCAAGCGTAAGCTGCTGATTTAAATATTTTTTCTCTTTCTTTAATTTATGCTTAGCATTATTGGCAAAGCCGAGAGAGTTCTGCTTATTTTTGCTTCACTTATAATATTATTTAACCTAATTATTTTACCCCCGCTTTACCTCTTTGTACCTATTGTGAATTTTCTTACCTTATTAAATTTCGCGCTCTTTGCCCTTTACATTTTTTTACTTTTCTCTAGTAAAAGTAAGCTCAAGAACATAATCTTAATAATTATAGTTGCATTGGTCATAATTCAAGCATTAAGCTTCCCATATTCTATTATTATTAAAAAAATCTTTTTTGTACTACACCAATTCCTAATATGGTTCTTCTTCTATATACCCATAATCTTTCTTACCTTCTTTGGAATGTATCTATTTAAGGTGCAACCATTTAGGCACGCCAGATTAATATCAGTAGCATTCTTTATAATAGCTGCTGCCCTTCTTTTCTACTATAATTTTGTAATCATAATCTCTTGGCACATTGATGATGAGATGTTCATTCAACTTCTTTCCGCAAAAGAGATTTTAAATCTGCAGAATCCTTATGAAAGCAATTATTCCAACTTGCTCTTTGAAAATTTGTCGAATTTTGGTATAACAGCAACAACAGAAAACAAGATTATAGGTGTGCTTGATTACCCGGCGCTCTTCTCTCTTGTTGATATACCTTTCATTATTTTACCTCTCAAGATGGGGCTTATCCTAAAGCTCCAGGTATTCGTATTTCTTTACCTATTATTTCTCACAATAGGCTACCTCGCTAAGAAAGAAGAAACCATTAAGCCGAGCTTTCTTATTCTTACAGGCATATTGGTAAGCCTATTCGTACTCAGCTCGTCTATACAAGCATTAATGCTTTTGCTTATCCTTCTTGCATACTCAAAATCTAGCACCAGATACGGTTGGCTCTTTCTCGGGCTTGCGGCCTCTATTCAGGAGATGCTCTGGCTTCCTGTTCTTTTGCTGATCTTATATACTTTTTCCAATTTTGGATTAAAGAAAGGCGTTAAGGAGCTTTCACTTACTTTACTTGTCTTCATTATTATAAATGGGCCTTTTATGCTGCTTAGTCCAGACAAATTTTTGCATAATGTAATATTACCAGCAACCTCATATATAATACCTGACAGCTATGGTTTGGCAGGCTACCTTATAGAAGTATTTTATCCAACAGGACTACATGCATATTCGCTTGTGCCTAGCGCATTCATACTCTTTTCTGCACTTCTTATGCTTTACCTAAACGATAAAAGACTTGTATTTATAATAAGCATTATCCCATTCTTATTCTTGACACATGGCATAGTCACATACTATTTATTCTTTATAGGCGCATTTCTAATAAGCCTAGGCCTAGAATATAAAGTGGGCAGGAATAAAATAAGTAGCTATAAAAAACCCATAAGGTATGCACTCGTTATTATAGTAATAGCAATTGCTATATATGTGTTCTTTGCACATAATGCCTATGAAAGCAATTTTTATATCAAAACGCTAAATCAAAGCTATGCAATAGCAAATAATACGCTTTTGTATAATCTTACATTATCATATAAAGCAAATATACCAACATTAACAACATTATTGTCGATTTACAACAGCAGCATATACCTATATGGAATAAATGTAAGTATAATCCAGGGTTCAAATGAAACGCCTAACGCAGAGATGATAGACACAAACTTCATACATTTAAACAAAAAAGGCATAGTAAACATTAAATACAAAATTGTACTTCCACAAGGAATCGGCATATTCTATGCTGATCCTGTAATATTCAATGGTAGCTATGTATATTATCCGCCGCCAATAATAGCGCAAGATGGTAGAATAAGATAGTATTTAAATTTTGCAATAATGATATATACTAAGGTGCATACATGCCAAATATAATATATGATGCATTTGAAACTTATGTAGAGAATTTAAAGCTTGTCTTACTCTTCTCTATACCTTTTATAATTGCATTTATGATACCACTACTTGTACCATTGCCAACATATATCACAATGGGTTCAACATTCCTAAGAACTGCAAGCGCTTTTGTAAACATTAATATGTTTGGAATTGCTGTCATAGTTGTAGCAACATTTTTCTCCCTTCTATTCCTAAGCTTTGCGTTTGTTGCAATAGCATATATAGTCAAAACTAAAAGAACCTATGGCAAGGTAACAAGAGATATGATAAATAGTATAGAAAAGCATACAGGAAAAGTATTTGTTATATTCATACTTTATTCTGCTATTATTATTCTTGTAGATATAATTAGCTACCCAACAGGCTATGCGGGTTTAATAACCTCTATTGTTGGTTTTGTACTATTCTTGTTTATTTTCTATGCTCCTAGCGCAATAGTAATCGACAACAAAAGAATGATAAGGGCAATAAAAGATAGCACAAAGCTTCTCTTTAGAGAGCCACAATATTTTATTATTTGGCTCTTCCTAGCAATAGTTGTATTGAGCTTTTTCGATGAGCTGTTTATACTCCTTCTTGGCACCCTTTATTCAAGATACGCTATGCTCATATTCAGCTCTCTTTTTATACTGCCTTACTTTGTGATCTTCCAGGCAGAAGCTTATATGAAAAGGTTCCCAATACTTAAGCATTAAAAATAGATAAACATTAGGTATTTAATTTATTATTTCTCAATATAATTGATATCATGGGCGCCGGTAGGGTATTAGTTATATCTTTATTGCTACTTATAGTTTACTCTGGGATATCATTTGCAGACTCTTCCTCTTGCTCGCTTCCTTCTAGTTCGTTGACTCTTAGTACAAGCCCACTCTTTTCTGTGCTTGCACTTGCTTTTATGCTCTCATTTCTTGTTATAGCCATAGGAGTTATAATAAATAGGATTGTGCCTGGAACAAAGCTTGGTGAGTGGCTTAAAAATGAGTATTGGGAGATGGCGAAATCTGCTATACTTATTGCCGGTGCTATAAGCGCTCTTGTATTTGCTGGAAATATATCGCTTCTCTTAATAGGCCAACAAGCCACTAGTAGTTACACTATGTCTGGACTTAACCAGATATTAAATACTTTAGGCAGTTCTTCTGGTCAAGCACTCTGCAGTATTTATTCAGATATAAACAATTTTGGAAGCCCTTTAGGTACTCCGATTAGAATAAGTTTTCCAGAGAGTCCTTTAGGCGTTGCAACTGGAATAGCTACTTGGAAAACAGTGAATGTTGGATATTGGCTCCCAATACCGGTTGTAGTTGGCGCATTTACATTTGGCTCAACGTTTCAGCTTTATAACAACCCAATGCTTGATTCTATCTCTTCATCGTCTATTGGGCAATTTGAATCTATTGTAAATGATATTATAAACTTTCTCTATTTTCCAGTAAGTTCGCTTATTGCATTTATGTACATACTAATGCCACTTATAATATATATAGGTATTATGGTCTTTATGCCACTAGGTGTAATGTTTAGGGCGTTTCCATTCCTAAGACCTATCGGTGGCACATTATTTGCCTTTGGGGTAGGGCTTTCTATAGTATTTCCACTTTTGATAATACTGCTAAATGAGCCGCTTACCACTATCTTATACAACATGCTAAGCTATTCTATAGCAACCCCAACAACGGGAAACGGATTACTTAACGGAATACTAAAAGTGCTAACGGCTGCGATAAATACAATATTGGCTGGAATATCTCCTGAATATAACTTTTTTTCCGCCTTGCCATTAACCATAAGCATATATCCTGCATTAAACATATACGCCCCATACTTTATGTTTCTTTTTGCCGAATTCTTATTTCTCTTGATAGACTTAATGATATGGTATCCTTTGGTTGATTCTATAGCAAAGTCGCTTGGCGGTACAATAAGGCTTGAGTTGGGTAGCAGATTAAGGATTGGATAATATGATTTCCTTCTTGCTTGACCTTAATACATGCGCCTTTGCTGGCGGCGGGGTAAATGCAAATAATTGGATAGGAATAAATATGCTTGTTGTACTTCTATTTTTCACTATCGCCGCTTTAATCTACGCACTTTCTAACCTTCTCCCACCATCGCCCAGAGAAAAGCTTAAGGCTACTTCAAAATTTGAGATCGTGCAAATGTTGCTAAGTATTTTTATTATTATAATACTTGTTGGATTTGCAAGTTTGTCGTGCAACTTTACAAACTCCATAGCAGGCATGGACCCTTTTGAAGCCGCACAAATTTATATTGGCAAGCTCCTATTTGTAGATGGTATAAACCTAGCAACACACATATACTCAACATCAATAGAATTTATGATAGGCTCAGAACTATTTAACATTATAGGTTCACCCATTAAAATTCCGCTAGTACAGAGTGACGTATTAAAGTTAACTGCTAGCCTCTCGCCATCATTTGGCAACATATACAACACATATGCGGTTATTGTAGTTAGTTATAATTTACTATTAATACTAACTTTTGGCATGCTCTTCTTTAATTTTTTAATGCTTTTCATAGTTAAAGCAACAATGCTAACGGTTGTTTTACCTGTTGCGATAGCGATGAGGACTCTTTCATTTTTGGGGCCAAGACTTAGAGAATCAGCAAATTCGTTCCTTGCATTGGCAATAGCCTTTTATTTTATTTACCCACTTACTTTTGTTATGGATTCGTATATTGTTAATTGGACATATTGCACAGGAGCACAATCCGCATGCAACCCATACTATAGCAGTTACCCCCTAAAATATATGGCAAGCTCGATTCCAGCAAGTTCTCTTTTTGCAACAAATCCAAACTACAATCTCTTTGGGCATGAATTTATATTACCATTTAACTTTTATTCAAGCGCTCTCAGCGGTATACCTTTTCAAGATATACTTTTAGCTCCAGCATCTGTTGGTATTATAGCCCAGCAAGTATCTGACTTTTTATTCCAGGGTATATTCTTAATGGCACTAAATCTTTCTATAACGGTTGCATTTGCAATAAGCTTAACCAGGGCCCTAAATGCGGGCTTTGGATTGAGAAGTGAAAGCATATGGAGTTGAGGCTAGCGTTGTTAACTATAATGTTAATACTAATCCCTTTAACTTCAGCTAGCGGCGTAACTATAACACACTTTAGCGCACTTGAAAACTGGATGCCCATACTCACAATAGCTATACTTATAGGCATATCTATAGTAAGCTCCATCTATTTTGCTGGTAGCCTGCTCAACAGCTCACGTATTAAAGAAGCTGCAATGAATGAACTCGGCCAATTGATTGGAACTGTTATAATTGCAGTTATTATAATAGCTATAGTTGAATTTTTTGGTAGCGCGAGCGTAACTACCCTTACTGCAAGCACTATAGGAGGTAATATAATACAGATATGCCAGCAACTATCAAATGATCAATTTAATCTTGTAAATAGCGCTACCAGCCCCACCAACACGATGTGCGCCGCTGCAAATAGCATATACTCAAATATACAAAATGGGGGTAGCGGCAGTACAAGCACGGCGTTGTTTGCTGATTATGACTTAATAGCAAGCTATGTTATCGTTGCAAATCTAACAAGCCAGATGGCGCAGAATCTAAACGCACTGTATCAGTATGAGAACTATATTGGATTTCTTTCAACTCTTACACCAATTACCACCTACTGCGAACCGCCATCGTGTATTGTTCCTATCACCCCAAGAGCTCTAAGTGTATATGTTTCTTTTACACCGTATAAGGGATATACTATACTTAGAGACATATCAAAACCTATAGAAATGCAGGGCTATATGATCTTCGAAATCTATCTGATAGAGTTGCTGCTTATAATAACATTTATCTATGCATGGCCCTACCTACTCGCTGCGGGAATAATCCTAAAGGCGAGCATGTTTACTAGAAGAGTAGGAGGTATGCTTATAGGAATAGTGATAGCAGGACTTATAATATATCCTATAATATTCCTTATGGAATATGTTGCCTTAAACAATGCAACGCTTGGACCAATAGGGGCAAGCCCAAATACAATACCAGTATTTACAATGAATGGTTTAACACTTAATGGAAAATCTGTTGTTTACAATTCAAACACAATAAACTTCTTTGTATTTCCGAACGCAACAAATATAGTACATTATTATGGCTGTTATCCTTTAGGAGGGAATATTTACTTGAGCGAGCTAGAGATATCGGCTTATTATTTGATACCGGGCGTGGGTCTATACAATCTGTTTGCATATGTAGCGGGGGGGTTAATAACAGGGAGCCTGCCAAACATACCACTAACTGTTGTTTCATGCCAACCCCAAAACGCACTCACACTTATATTCCATTTTGCTGATCTATATGGAATTATAGGCGTTACAGGCTATATGCTACCAGTAATAAATATATTGATATTGTTCTCTGCAATCAAAGGAATATCCCAGCTTATGGGTGGTGATACGAATCTGCTTGGATTAGGTAGACTTGTATGATTAAAAGAATAATACTTTTGGTTATACTTGCTACACTTATTCTTGCTAGAACTTCTTATGCACAAACACAGACATTACCTGATCCATGCAATTCTTTATATAGCGGTGCACTACAAAGCACGTTTGGCGCTTTGAGTACTGCTTCAACATACAAAGGGCTTATAGGCTACTCGATGCTTATAATACTCTCAGTGCTTATGATTGTTGCTTTCTTGTATGCAATAGGAATGGCATTCAAGATAAACAGCCTTATTTCGTTTTCTAGAAATGAGATACTCGAAAATGTGCTTAATTTTATCTTAATATTGTTTGTAGCTGGTGGAATTGCAGGAATAGATGGTGTTGTTATAGGCATTGCACAGTTTGGTGCATCTGTTGTGAGCACAAACCAGCCAAGCATTACGAACACAGCCAGTTTATACCACAGCGCCTGTGAATATTACTATGGAGATGCACTTGGTGAAATATCTAACCTAATCTCACTTGCCGTAGAGATTTTTGAGATCAGCATTGCCTCTTCGATCCAATTTAATTTGATGCCAAATGGGTTTGGCGTTATTTTTAAGCCATTCGCATGGCTTAACTTGATTTCTAAAATGGCGGGTTCGTTTAGTGTACCTATCGTTGCTATAACCGGAATAGAACTTGTTAATGTATATCTGCTAGCCATAATATATTATATTTTCCCCCTCTTCCTTTACCTTGGAATACTTTTCCGCACTTTTCCATGGACTAGGGCAATAGGTGGAGCTCTTCTAGGCCTATTTATCTCATTTTATGTGTTTTATCCTGCGTTAATATACGCGATTTCAAGCATCACCGCTTCATCAAGCATGCAGACTTTTGCACAAAGCACTATAGCAAATTTGGCAAGCGGGCTAAACGCAAACTTTTTTACAAGTGCTCTAACATCATCGATTAACCCCGGTCTATCAGTATCATCGGTGCTTTCTAATTCAATAATAGCATATGTAGAAACTATCGCTATTGGTGGCATAAACACTATAGGCATATTGATTTCTTTGGTTATATGTTTTGACCTTATAGAAGCGTTTGGAGACTTACTGGGCGCGCCATCGCTCACACATGGCGGCGTTCTTAAGAAGGTGATATGATTGTTTAGCATCGATTATCTACTAATGCAAGAATGCGTAAACAGCATAAACAACTTTCTAACCGCACCTTACACAGCATGGTTTCCGATAACTTTGATAGCTGCAACATTAATTATAGTTATACTTGCTGTAGTTTATTTGCTTGCACCGCTTGTAGGAAGAGATGACATAAAAAGGAATATAAGCATAATGATTTACCAAACACTATTTAGTATTGTTCTAATACTGGGATTTGGCATGTTTGCAACTTGGCTATGCTCATTTAATGTGGAAGGCCCATTACAAAATCTAAACCTAATTCTAGTAAATATACCTCCAGGTGTGCACATTCCATACGGTGGAAACTTATATGAGACTGCACTATATGATCTTTATTGGTTCACGAATTATGGGGCTCTTGCAAACACAAACTTTTTCTTATCCTTGATATATTATCTTTTGAATATTGGACCGCAGCTTAGCCTTGAGATAAACTTTATACCCGGTGTTCAAACTCTTGGTTTTTCGGCAAAAGGCTCATTCAGCCTTAGCAATGTCTTAGGCTCTTATATTGGTTATATAAATGATGCAATTAGCTGGCTTTTCATAGTAAATGACTTGCAGTTTATTATAATATCGGCTGCGCCGATAATCTTTGCTATTTTTGTATCTATGGGTCTTATCGCTAGGATTTTTGGCTTCTCGCGCAGTTTTGGTGGCTCACTAATAGCGCTTGGCGTTGGTATAGGCTTTGTATATCCGCTAATGGTAAGCATAACATATGGTTTCATAAATGTAGCCTATAGCCAGCTTATAGCTAATATGCTTCCAAATGTGGCTGCAAATACGTTTGGTGCAAGCATACAGAGCGCGCTTGTAAGTTTGCTAACAGGAAAGGCACTTCCTAACGCAATCTTAAGTAGTATTTATGACATAATAAACATAGCCGGCTTTACAGCTACTGCTTCTCTTATCTTGCCTCTTCTTAACTTCATCGTTGTTAATACTTTTGTACTTGATTTCTCTCAGGCTTTTGGAGAAAGACTAGATTTTATGAGTTTGCTTACAAGTATAATATAGTGGTATTATGAGCATTAAAAAGCTTAATATTACCTTTGCATTCTTCCTTGCATTGATTATTTTATTGCAAATTGCATATGCACAAGCACCAAACACAGGTAATGGAAATAATGCACCGCAGAGCGTGGGCTACTGCCCCAACAAATATAATATAAATGAAATTGCGCCATGGTACTGCAGCCAGATCAACCAAGCAGCATATAAAGTATTTACAAGTTGGGAGCCCATTCTTATGCTTGCAGTCTTGTTTAGCTTCATGATTGCAGCGGTAATTTTTGTAGCGGGCATTGTTGCAAGAAACAGCAAGCTTAGAAGCTATGGCGTAGGTGAATTTTATGAAGCAGGTGCTAGCCTCATCTTTGTTGTATTCTTTATGCTTCTTGCGGCGCTGATCTTTGGCATAATACCTGGCTTGTATATAGGCGCAGACCCATACAACACAAGCCTTACATATATTTACAATACAATAAATGCAACCCAAGGCTTACTCACAGCAATATATAATCCAGCTATGCTTGCCTATTTTTATACAAGCATAACTATAACAGTAAGTACTCTAGCTATAGTTTCAAACATATTAGGATACCTTGCTATACCGCTTGAGATATTGTTTATTATACCGGCGACCGCACTTTCTTCGCTGCTTGTTGAAGGCCTCATGGTGCTTTATACTGAATTTTACCTTATACTGTTTGCTATGTATGCCTCTATACCTGTATTCCTTATACCAGGTATATTCCTGCGTTCTATAATGCCAACAAGAAGTGTTGGGGGGCTTCTCATAGGTGCTGCAATTGGTTTTTACTTTATACTCCCAACCCTTTTCTCTGTAGCATTCTTCTTTACTTATAAAGGCAATATGCAAACATTTATTGCGGCAACAGCACAGCTTAATAGCATATCACAGGGTAGCAACGCTATAACAAATGGTGCATCGCCAAACGGTCAAAATTCTATACCGCAGGAGATAAAAACAATACAAGAAAGCATGGGCTCTTTTTGGATCTCTGTTATATTCTATCCAGCACTTATACTTGGATTAACATACTTCTCTATAACAACAATAGCAGACCTTGTTGGAGGAATGCGCCCAAGCGGTAAACTATTAAGCAAAATATAGCTTTATCGGTTTGCTTAGTACATTTTATAATTTTAATCCTTCATATATTCTATAAGTGACCAATGTGCCCAACTTTCAGATATTAATCTTTGGTATATTTATAACGACAGCTTTTGCGTTTGCAATAGTCGCATCTACATTTCCAGCTTCTCTGCTTAAGTTTGTTCTTGGTTTGCTTGCCATATTCTTTGCGGTATTGGCCTTTTCAATGAGGTACTACCATTATATAGTAATACCATTCATTCACGCAAGGGGTAAAGCGATTCTGCTTGATGAAAGAGAGCCTTTCTTTATTGCACCAAACGGAAATGCTATAATGGGCAAAGATGGTGGCTTTACATATGCTACAATGTTTATTAGGATTCCTATCTACTCTTCTTCTACAGAGATGAGCGAAGAGGAAAGGTATGACTTTTCAAAACTATTTAGCAAGCTAGTTTCGCTAAGCAAAAATCCAATAAAGATAACAACACAGCTTAACATATTAAACAAAGATGACTATATAAACAAACTAAGGGACAAGCTTAATGATGCCGAGACAAGATATAATAATATACTTAGCAAGAATGATGCAAAGCCAGAAGAGATAGAAAGGGCAAAGGGCGAGGCTACAATGTGGCATAACCTTCTTGATACGATTTCAAATGCTAATTCACTCATTGCTGTATCTTATGCATCTGTAACAGCCATGGGTGGGGACGATGAAGAAGCACTTAACCTTGCAATGCAGAGTGCGAATGAGATTATGGCTGGCATCAACTCAATATATGGGGTTGTTTCAGATATTATATCTACACCCGAGCTTCTGATGCTTATTGAGCCAGAGTACATGATTCCTTTCTCAACAATAAACCAGCAGATAAAAGGTATGAGATAATGGATGAAACCACGCTTATCTATATTGCATTTTCTGCGATGGCAATAATGCTTGTTCTAGTAGAAGCTACAACGTATGGGGCTTTCGCTGCAGTGATAGCTGTGTTTGCAATAATCGCAATAGTTACCTTGCTGCTTATAAATTATGCTGACTTCATTATATTCCCGCTCATAACAACAATATTAAAAATGAGGATAATACCCGCTAAGAATTACTATATTCCAAAAGAGCAGGATTGCATTATAAAGAATGCGAATGGTATATATTATGCAACAGGTTATCTCACAGCAAACCTATACAATTATATATTTACAAGCGAGATCAGAGAGGATGATGAAACGCCACTTGTTGATGCGCCAACAAGATGGGAAAGAGCGATGATGAGTATTAAGTTTCCATTTAAGTATAATCTAATAGTGGCAGCACAGGATGTGCAGAGCTACAGAGAGGAACTTGAAGGCAAGCTAAGCTTATTAAATTTCAAGCTTGCAAGAGAGATGAGCAGCAGCAACCCAAGCCAAATGACTATAGATGATCTTCAGAGACAGATAAGGATAGTACAAGCAAGAATTGATAGGCTTTCTAGTGGTGAAAAACCCATTCAGAGCTTAATGTACATTGAAAGTACAGCAGCGGGAGTAAGCGAAAAGGCGGCAATGGATGCACTTTCAAACCAGCTAAAGCAGATTCAGACAGTAATGAGCGGATTTGACTTAAGTATTACAAGAGTAACAGGAAGAGAGCTTTATTATCTTTTTAAGTTTAATTATTTTATTCCGACAAGTGTTGGAGATTTGATGAGTTTGTTTGCATACCAGAAATAGTGTTGCTATGAGCCTAATAAAAATTCAAAATATAATGAGCAACGAACTTGCAAAGCGAGTCTTCATAAGCAAACCCCCAGAACCACCAGCAAATTATCTGCTAAATGATCCAACAAATGCTATATTCCTAGGTCTTACAAAGATATTTAATGTTCCATTTACCTGGACATTCGCAAATCTTACCAACCCACACATCGCTGTTGTAGGTATAACAGGAGCAGGAAAGAGCTTCCTTGTTAAAACCTTCCTTATAAGAGCGAGCTATGTATGGAATGCAAACGCCATAATAATAGACTGGGCTGGAGAGTATAAAGCCTGGGTAAAGCAAAGCGGTGGTATTGTTGTATCTCTAGGAAAAGGAGATTATCTTAATATAATGGATCTAATAGGTATAAAACCTTTAGACAGGGTAAAGCAAATTATGAACTCGTTTGAGATACTCACAGATATTGGAGATTACCCTGAGCAAAGAAGGTTAACACAAGAAGCAGTAGAGCAGGCTTATGTGAATGCGGGTTTCAATCTAGCAGAGATTCCAGATCCCAACAAAGAGCCACCAACACTAGCAAATGTTATAGCACTTCTGCAAGAGAAGCTGCAAGAGGGCACATATCAATACCCTGCAGAACTTGAAAATGCGATTTATAGGCTTAGACAATTTGTAAGGGAAGGCGAAGACTATTTTGCAAAAAAGAGCACATTAGATCTAGGCAAGCTTGCCTCCTCAGGCCTTGTAGATATTGACCTATCGGGCTTACCTGACGAAACATTCAGGGCGCTCGCTGCTCTGTTCATATTGCAATCATTAAAGGAAAGGATGAGGATAGAAGGATGGAACGCTTCTAAGGGGATTAAAGCAATAGTTGTCCTTGATGAGGCTTGGAAGATAGCCGGAGATGAAAGAAGTGATGCTGTAACTATAGTGAGGGAAGGCAGAAAATATCAATTTGCACTAATAGTTGCTTCACAGAACCCTACGGATATTAACGAAGCTATATTCTCAAACGTAGGCACAAACATTATATTAAGAGTAAAGTTCGAGAGATTTATGGATTACCTGCAAGATTCGCTAAACTTCTCTTCGTTTATAAGAGGAGAGATAGGCAAGTTTGGCGTTGGCCAAGCTGCTGTTAATATGTCTTTTCAAACCTCTGTAAAGTTCCCTGAAACGTTCTTGCTTGAGAGGATTATGGGCGAAGTGCCGCTTGACGTATATACACTAATTATTAAAGATATACTTACCAACGACGAGCTTAAGAATCCAAATATATCGAGCGAATATTATTTCGAGAAGCTAAGCTTAAAGGGCAGACTTATCGATGTTAATGTGCCAAATGAGGCGATCGACAAGCTTTTTGAAATACTTGACTCGCAAGACAGGACCATAGACTCAAGGAGTTTTGCAAAACTTCTTTTAAGCTATGGGGTTGACAAAGAAAGCATTATTTCGTTCTTTAGATACCTTGGTGTGGAGGATGTATTTATAACCAGGATCTTTGCGGGCTGATCAAATGGGAGAAACGTTTATTGTAAACAGAATTGAATTAAGGCGAGACCTTACCATTCTGGGAGTAAGCGAGCTTAATATAGATAAGCTTGAGGCTGAGCTTGATAAGAGGCATAGGCATGTAAATGCTGTTGCATTTGCTGAACTCTTGCAAAAAGCTGGTTTAAGGAGGGAGGAGATAATAAATCTGTTTAGGAGAATAGGGATTGATGATGTAAAAATAACTGATATAATGAATACATTTGATGAAGAAAAGATAAATGAAGCTTATGGCAGAGTGGTTGAACTTGATGTAGGTGATTAAATAAAGAGCTATTGTATAATCTGCGGCAAGGAAAGGCAGGGTAAAGCAATAGAAGAGGATTATGTTATAAAGACAATAAGATGGTTTAAAAAAAATATAACAAAGAATGAACAGGGTAACAGGCTAGTTGTTTGCAAAGAATGCTATCCAAAATACTTAAAATATAGGAGCAGATTTGTAAGAAGGCAAATACTTTACCTTGTGCTGGGTTTCCTTTTTTTAGTGTTTGGCCTTATAGTATCACCAAGGCTAAGCACACTCCTTATAGGCATTCTGCTTATCTTATTTCTTTACCTCCTCTCGCTTCTAAACTATATGCCAAAAGTTAAGGAAACCAGCAAGGATAAACAAATTTATACCTTAACAAAGAAATAAGAGTAGTGGTTAAGTGCCTGAAGAAGCGATAACTCCAAAGGTAGAGGGGGTTGTATTTGCAGGAACAATTAATGGGAAAGTAGACGATCTGCTACAACTGGTTTCACAACTCCCTGCTTATACAGCGAAGATAGAAGAAAACAAGCTTGTAATAGCAAGAGTTGAGAGTAGAGATATACATAAAAGACCTTTTCTCTTCTTTATGTTCAAGATAAGTGAATCAGAAGTAGAGGTTATATACTCAATAGCACCAGATACAAGCGTAAGGATGAGAAGGTTGTTTGTACTTAAGAATTTACTCTCTGTGCTTGCCGTAATTTCTGATCACTTCAAGATAGACGAAAAGAGGTTTTACCAGTATCTTGACTCTTCTATAGATGATGTATTAAACAGTCTTTCAGAAAACTACAGTACGATATTTAATAGATACGATGCTTTGCTAACAGAATATAGGGAACTAAAAAGACTTAATCTTGAGCTCTCCGCAGCGAATAGAAACCTTACAATACAAACCTCACAGCTCAGCGAAGAGAACAAGCAGCTTAAGGCACAGCTTGAGGCACTGCAAACATATTCAGATGAATCGCTTATGGCCATGATACAGGACTGGATAGAATCCCATAATAACTCTATAGATATAGATGAGTTTGCAAAGATATACAAGGTACCTTCGCCAAGGGTGGAGCAGATACTTAACAAGATGGTCTCTCTGGGCTACATTGAGCTTAAGGGATAGCATGAAATACTATATAAGCATTAACAAAAGAGTCAGAAACATCAGAGTATATAGAATTGTTAAAAAAGTAAATGAAAACACAAACAGCATATCTAGATTTGTTGCAAAGCTTGTTGACAAGTATATTGCTAAAAGGAAAGGGCAGACGGAGTTATAGTGGCATTATTATAAAAGGATGTTATGAAAACTTCAAAGAACTTAATTATTAATATTACACCAAAAATATTAGTTATTAGTATTGTGATAGCTGCTTTTTTATTTGCACTCTCTATATATATACACTCGCATTTTGAGATCTATGTACCAACATACATAAGCTATGGTAAGCCTTATTTCAACTTCAGCATATATACAGATGGTGTTCTCGGCTATAAAAATGACCAATATGCTGTTCCTTTTGTTGTTTTAAATTATACAGCAGCCAATGTGGTAAACGCTACAATATCGGTTAATTTTTATACCAGTAACCCGATTAGGAATATTTACTATATAAGCAGCCCAGCTATGTGCATAGGCTGCTTTAATGACCAAGAGGTTACAACAGCGCTGAGGTATTATCTACAGAGATACGCGCTGCTTAATAGTGCCACGTTCACTGTGGTAAACCTTGGTGAGATAGGCTCAATACCCCCAAATTCTATTGTTATCTTAGCAACAGGCCTGCTCCCAGTTACCCTTATGCCAAATAGCGGTTATAATGGTAATACAACGCTTCTGACTCTTCTTTCAAAAGGCGATACAGTAGTTTATGTGGGTGACAACTTTTCAAGAAGCATCGGAACAGGTTCTATAATATTTAAGACAGGCACTCAGAGTATACAGGCACTAGACCAATACGGGCTAAACTGGAGTATACCCACAACAAGCTCCAATCTATTTTATTTTAGAAACCCAACATTTTCACTTGCGAACAAGTATGGTTTACTTGAGAACAGGTACGGTAATGTAAGCTATGTAAATGCATTAAATGGAACACTTATAGTCTTTTCAAACCAGCCAACAAGTGGATGGCCTAATGCTAGTTATATGGCTAGGGATATAGCGTTTGCACTTTATAGTAGGTTCTGGATACCAGAAGTAGCATATGGTAATTACACAATCAGCAAGCCAACAAGTGGCTTGCTTGGTGTACTTGCCCTTCAGAAACTCATGAATTATAGCGATATTAGTATGATAAACAATACTTATCCTTTGATAAATGTAGTCTTCAGCAATTCAACAAATTACTCTATAATATATAAGAGGTTCAGCATATATGCTAAACTTAATGGGAGCCTTAGTATACCTTCACCTGTAGCAGAAACCCAAACGATACCTATTGTAATAGGTATGAACATAAGCTCACCAACAAAAAAACTAGTCATACCACATATTGACCTTTATACAAGCAACATGACCTACGTTACTTCCATACCTATTGGCTTCTTTAATACATCTACAGGTATTAATATAATCAAATATGAAGCATTTGGTATGCCGAGTGGCTATTATATAGCGATACTTAGAGACTTTAACAATAGGCCTTATGCGGCTTCATTGTTTGAGCTTGCAGGAATAGAGATAAGCCCAATAGATTTGAATTTCAAGAACGGAACATTTATATTTGGCCTATCGAGCCTTGGTATGCCGATAGCAAATTCGACATACTCAATAAGCTTAGACAACAGCTATCTTACAAGCGGAATAACAAATAATAGCGAGATAATATACAAACTACCCAAAGGTAGTGTTATAGGCTATGGCACGCAAACATTTGAGATAAATATTTTTAATAGCAAGTATACATACGTAACACAGTATACGCAAGAGGTACTACATATTCCTGTCTATTACATAGAGTTTGCTATTGTAATAGCAATAGTTATCGTTTTGAATATTGTCCTTAAAGCGCCAAATAGAGATGAATATTATATAGATATACCAGAAATTCCTCATTCTAAGAAGACACGTGTGATAGTGCCAAAAAAAGAGCTGCTGAGCTTGTTTGACAAGATAAACATGCATTACCATTGGAGATATATGCCACTCTTACCAGAAGAGATAAAGAATGGTATAACAGCGAACTTAAGGTATAACAACATGCCTATATCCATAACGCTTCAGAATGTCAATATAATTTTAACAAAGCTTGTCAACTCAGGAGATCTTGTAAATATAAGAGACTATTTCGCACCAAAACGATGGATCGATGAATCTGGCTATAGCATAGAGTATTTGGCAACTTTTAGGAGGCTTAGAGATTATTTTGTAACGGCAGGTATATCTTTTACACCAGATCTTGGCGCAGCGCAGGATGCAGATATAGATATAACAAAGAATGGTGTTGAAGCACAGATATTTATATATGCTGAAACAGGTAAAAGGAGCAAAATATGGGTTGGTGGTGATACAAAGAAATTTATTGTGTTCTTCGACGAAGAAAGAAAGCTCAAGTTTATCGAAGCGCTCTATACCTCTTTCGGAGATGAAAGTGAAGCCCTTAAAGTGGCTATAGCAAACGGATTGATAAAGTTAATCGATACAGAGCATCTTGACCAACTTATAATATGATTAGCTGGCCCCTTTGTCCTCATCTTCGCCCTCTTCTTGTTCTATATCCTGTGTGCTCTTACCTTGTTCTATATCTTGTGTATTATTAGATTGTTCATCTGTTTCGAAAAGCTTTTTGTATTTTGTATCAACAAGCTTCTTAAGCTTCTCCTCTAAAACTTCTTGCTTGTTTCCTGTAAGCTCAGAAAGGTCACCTGAAAGCTGTGTTATATAACGCATTATTGTTTTGTATTTTGATTCTGCAAGGTTTCTGCTTCTTACATTGCTTATGTAGCGCTGAATATTTCTCGCAGCGTCCATTACAGCTAGCTTTATCTCGTCTATAATTGCTTCTTCTTGCGCTATTGCCTGTTTGCCAACGCCAGAATAAGGTACAAAGACAGAAGAAACATTTACAAGAACACTTACAGGTTCTTGTTCGAAATCTTTGATACCATATCTCTTCCAGTCTATACTCTTAACAGCATAAGTTATAGCACATGTTGAGCTATCAAACAACAAAGGAACTTTATTTGCAAACCTTATAATATTGCCGCCAGCTTCTTCACCTTCATCGTTCTTTCTTCCAGCACCTCCGCCATATGCAATAGCGGCTTCCACCACAAAAGGAATGCCCCCTCTAAAAACCCTTGGTTTTCTTTCTACAACAGAAATGTACTCGGGGTTTATGATATTTTTCATAGCAAGCTCAAGGTATTTCTCGCCTATCGGTGATACAGAATCAAACTCCGGTGCAACCCATTTCATAGACTTAAATGCCTTTATCAGCTCC
>Ga0208151_100374_pt1 | contig 19437 bp, 18 predicted proteins | sample ECH_Bhost_MetaG_FD_187130 | JGI IMG/M metagenome (GOLD analysis project Ga0208151, IMG submission 187130) | Hot spring microbial mat communities from Yellowstone National Park, Wyoming, USA - ECH_B host_MetaG (SPAdes) (version 2) | ecosystem: Environmental > Aquatic > Thermal springs > Hot... | reverse complement strand
CCGAAGAAAACACCCTTCACACCTCTTCTCGACTTCCTAGAACTATTCATGCACTGGTACACTGAGTGGAGGTGACACGGATGAAGTCTTATCCGGACACCATCTGGGGTAGTGGTTCATGTGCGCCTTTGCCGAGGGGTTGTGGGGGCCGCAGGAGGCGGCCGAGGGGGGCGTTTCGCCGTGGTGGCTGAGTGGGTGGAGCGGGAGCCCGACCCCTGGATACTCCCCCGACCGCTCAAGTGCGCCGTCTGCGGCTGCAGGATCACATCATCATGGGAGGAGGGTTCGCCGTAAAGAACCTGATTCCTACGAGCAGGTATCCTCAAAGCTGGCTCTGGTGCTCCTCGGAGGAGGAGTGGTTACACATCACCGACGCGGTCATACGGGGGCGAGCCGCCTACTGCCCGAGCTGCGGGTCGCGCCTCAGGGTGAAGCCGAGAAGCGGGAACACGGGGGCCGCGGGTGGGAAAGAGAAGGTAGAGGAGTACGTGATTGTCCCCCGCAGCCTCCTCCTCGAAGTCTACAGGCGCCTCGACGAGATCCAGAGGAAGTTTGGGGGCGACACGCAGTGAAAGGTCATGTTCTGCGCCGCGGAGAAGAGCGGGCTCGCTGAGGAGCTCGTTGACGTCCGCAGACGCTGAAGCAGTGGGATTCTAACCCTGAAGACGAGGTGCCTCAGCGGGGATTTGAACCCCGGTCCCCAGCTTGCTCTACACAGGGCACGAGAGGCTGGGATACTTGACCTGGCTATACGACTGAGGCCAAACGTACACGGCAAAAAACAGTTATAAGTTTTTTGTGGCAGTACTAATCGAAGGGCACGAAAGTTGAGTAAAAGATTAATATGTACATGGATCACGTAGAGCGTGTGCGGGGATGGCCGAGCTTGGAAAAGGCGCGAGAGCCTTGTGCCGCGAAGCTTAGGACCTCGTGCGGAAGCGCTGCGTGGGTTCAAATCCCACTCCCCGCATTTTTGATTCGGTTGCAATGAGACCCTAACCTTAACGCTTAGCTGCTTTATTGCTTTGGTTGTATTACGCTATGACGTGATAAACCCAGCACACAAAGTGTCATACCCAAGTTCCTAATGGTGATACCAACAACAGCGTTAAACACCGCCACTACTCATCCCTCGGCTAAGCTTGGAGCGCACGCAGAACGCCGTCACGGGATGAATTTGACATAAGGTTTAGTTGCAAAGTTTGTGACACTGCTGATCCAGCTCGGAATCTTTGGATGACTATAAAGAAGCCTAGCTGCGCGAACCCATCTTTATTTGGGGTTTCCGGTATCTACTTGCATGAAAGCAAAAGCTATTTTTTGATTAGATTTATAGTACTCGCAGTTATTATATACAAATAACATGGGAATTCTCGAATTTTTTGGACCTAGCTGGAAACCCCGCGAAGGTGTAAACTACAGGTCTGGTGTATACGGCAAGCGGTGGGTTGAGTCAGAAGAAGGGAAGCTAGGCTTGTTTGACCCAGGGCGGATCAGGGTCCTCATCAAAATAGGTGGCAGACCATACCAAGGTGCACTATTAGTAAGGCGCGGAATATGCATGCTCGAAATAATAAAGGAGAGAGGACACCGTGAATTTTACCAGACGCCGCTCGCAAACATGAAATTTGAGAAGAAATATCTCGGCACGGTGACGAGCTTCGGACACAGTGAGGCTGGATATGAATATACCGGGATGGTAATTGACCCAGACGGTCTCAGCCGCATATCCCCACGGACCATTACAAGGAGAAGAGGGACTGCGATAGTCGACACTGAAAGGGGAATTCTGGTTGTAGCCCATTACAGGAGATGGCTTCTTCCCGGAGGCGGGGCAAGGAAGGGCGAATCAAGAAGAGATGCCGTAATTCGGGAACTCCGCGAAGAGACTGGGTTAAGGGCACAGAGTTGTAGATTCCTTTTCCGGTACGATGAACCTGAGGACAGTCGTGGTGTGCACAATCGGCACATGGTGTTTCTCGTGAGAACAACTGGTAACCCGAGACCCAATCACCGAGATGTGAACTATCTTGCGTACTGGAACCCTAGATCGAGCTTGGAAATCTCTGATGGCACTATGGCGATAATCGAGAAGTATCTTAGGCAGTTCAAGCATGTACCCTGAATCCAGAGATCGCGCAGGAGATACAAGCCGCTCCGCTTATTCAAAAGGCTTTAGTCTGCGCGATGGTAGTTTTATGGTATGACGGATCCGCTTTCGGCAAAGGAACTTCTTGAAAGAAGTTACCTATATGTCGACAGGGTTCTCAAAGAGTGCAAGAAAAATTATATCCCCGCGCTACTTTCCCAAAAAAAGCAACTTGATGAAAAAGAACTCAGTGAATATCTGGGTATATCCTTGGAGGAGTGGTTTGGTAAGAGAGACAAATTGCTAAACATCAAATGGCAGAGACAGTCCATAAAAATCGGTCCAAAAAACGATGTTCATCTGGTCTTTGCGGGAAAGAGTAAAGATGCGAAGTTCACATTTAACTGCGATGCGGAGGTCTTTCCGGTAACGGACCAGTCAACAGGAAAGAAGAGGTACTTCATAAAATCAACTAACCTTTCGACGGATAGATCAAGGTTCGTAAGGTTATAGCACCACCGGCTAACTCTCAACCTGTTTTTGTACTGTGGAAGGCGCCGGGGACGGGATTCGAACCCGCGCGGCCAACGAGCAGCAGATTTCCTGTCGTGATCTCGAGTCTGCCGCCTTAACCACTCGGCCACCCCGGCACAGCGGGCACATCTGCTCGCCGATCCGATTCCCGTATACTAGCCCAGGAAAGCGAACTGCGGCGCAATCCATGAAAGCAGTGCCCCGTCTGTTTTTTTACAGTCGAACCGCAATTTGAACGTTTCGTACTTACTACCAAACGCAGGGCAGCTGAGCAAAGGGCGCGCTGGAACCAAGCGACAGGCGGTAGCGACCGATGTGTCTTGGGTCAATTTCTCGGGGGATTACGCGTTATCCTTGAAATGGGATCCACTCGAGTTGTTCCGATGTTTCTTCTTCAAGAGCTGCGGTGAGAGGTCCAAGAAGCCTCCGGTCTTTTGCACACGCGTAAAAACCCCATATTGAACCAAGAGAGGGTACCCACCTAGTATACCGTGCACAACCACTGAACACTAATGAAAGGTTCTTCCCAACAAGATTATATTCGGCTCGACTAAATAGCGGCGAACCCGCCTGGGTAACCAGAATACCTTTATCATCGAGAATTTCCTTCACCATACCGTAAAACTCCTTGGTATACAGCGTATCCGACTGTACATGCTTCCCGGGGTCGGGGAGGTCACACACAATCGCATCAAACTTCTGCCGTGATGCCCGAACATAATCATATCCGTCTTCAAAGACCAGCTTCAACCTCGGATCATCAAAGCATCCCCTGTGAAATTCACTCAGATGCATTTTGCACAGTTGCACCAGCTCCTCGTCGATATCAACCATGATAACCTCCTGAAAGCCCGCTGAAAGAAGTTTGTATGCCGTGGCGCCCTCGCCTCCGCCGAGCACCAGGGCCTTCCCGTGTCGCGCTTGCGCGACCGCCGGAATGGTGAGAACAGTGTGATACAATTCTTGGTCTCTTTCCGTACTCTGTAGCTCATCATCCAAAAAGAGCGCTTTTCCGAAGTCTTTCGTAACACAGAGAAGGACCTTTTGAAACCTTGTGCGCTTATAGGCTAAGACACTCTCGACGAAAAAACCCATACGGACGCCGGATGAAAGGTTTTCAATCATCCACAACTGAGACGTTCACCTTTTCCATGCGAACGGCACGGGTTACCGACAGCCCAGAACTATAACCACGCCTGACAACCATAACACTTTTGAAGTTCGGGGATAGTGCCTGTTCAAACACCGAAAGCACCTCGTCAAGGTCAGTCTCCGCCCTGCATGTGTAAACGTCAAGAGAAGCATAACGCTCTTCGGGCCAAGTGTGGATGGATACATGCGAGTCGGCTATCATCACCACGCCGCTCACGCCCGGGCCGAGTTTTACGAACTGCTCTGACACAATGCTACCCGAAACCCTTTCCGCCGCCTTGTGTATTAGTTCGCGCACCCTTTTGTCATCGGAAAGTGCGGGGGGCGCGCATCCCCAGAATTCTGCAAGGAGGTGTACCCCCTTCGTAGACAACTGCATTCACCGTGCCTGTTCACCAACTAAGGCAGTTAATAACTCATCTTTTCTGAGAGCTTTCCACACACTACGGGATTCAAGGTTCAGAATGATCTTTTTCGTTCTACCAAACCTTCCGCGATTGAGAATCTTTGTCGAAATTATTCCGACCATGTCAAGCTCATTTACTATTTCGCTAACTCTTCTCGAAGTGAGCGGAGCAAGCTCGAGTTTCTTACAAAGTGTTGCATATCTTACAAAAACGTCGCCTGTTATAACCGGCGAAGTAATTTCAGAAAGCTGTGCCACGGCCATAAGAACGAGTTTCGAGTGTAACGGAAGTTTATTGACTATTTCGAGCGCGGTGTCTACTTCGATTTCGGCAAGGGCCTTGCGCACGTCTTCGGAGGTTACTCTATCTTTTTCGTCTCGTTCAGCGACTTCACCCGCCTTTCTGAGTAGGTCGACCGCTTTTCTTGCGTCACCATGATCCTTTGCAGCAAGCGTTGCTATATACGGTATCACGTCTTCGTCCAAAACCCCTTCGTTAAAGGCATCGGAGCACCTGGAATAGAGTATATCCTTGAGCTGTTCGGCAACGTAGGGTGCAAATATTATCTCTTCTTCCCCCAGGCTGCTTTTCACCCTAGGGTCAAGATACTCAAGTGCTTTTGCATCATTCGTTATCCCCATGAGCGCGACCTGTGAAGAGTGCAGATCGCTATTCATACGTGTGAGTTTATAAAGCAAATTACTTTCCATATCTTTCGCAAGGTGATCGATTTCATCTATCGTAATTATTGCGATTCTTTTGAGCCTCTCCAGATGCGACACAACCCTGAAGTACACTTCTGACACGGAAAGGCCTGTGAATGGAAGGTCTATCCCGAGCTGTTTTCCGAGTTGAAAGAGTACCCTGTAGCTTGTGTCATCCTTCTTTGCGTTGATGTATGTTATTCCCACGTTGATGTTTCTCTTTTTGGATTCCTCTGAAAGCATGTTGAGCACATGCCTTACGACGGCTGTTTTTCCAGTGCCCGTAAGCCCGTATATGAACACATTGTTCGGTCGACTACTCCAGAGTGAAGGTGTAAGTATCTGGACAAGCCTCTTGATCTCCGTCTCCCTGTGCGGGAGATGAAAGGGAACAAAGTCGGAAACCAGCACCGCTCTGTTCCTGAATATTTTGCTACGCCCTATGTGGGAAAAAAGATTCTGGGTCGTCATAAGGGCCTTTGGTTGACTCGGAAACCACAAATAAGCTTTTGGTAGACCCAAGAGGGAGGTTTTGGCACACAGCTAACCTCATACTTTTTACACGAAAAGAACGTGTGTGACCTAGCGCGCCTGAAAACCGCAAAAAAAAATTTATCATGTTATTGGGGATTTGAGTAAGCTGTAAAACTCAGACCACTACTGCTGTAGATATGTGGTCTGAACTGTGCAGCAAAAAATTCATTAACTTGCCCGCCAATAGTTGATAAGTGATGCTCAAAACTGTTAAACTGAACCTCCCCTGTAACGGAGGACGCACTGGAACCACAACACTATTTAAAGAGGCCACGCAGATGATTCTGAACCATGAATTGAAGGCAGATTTTAACGCCTCAAGGTATATCGAAGTGCTCGGTAGATCCGAGTGCCTCAGGGTGCTGTCGGTAAACCGGTTGTCACGACTCAAATCTACATTCACGGGCGGGGGGAGGCCGGCGGCAAGCTCCAAACTTTAGCGGGGAGTTGACTAACTTCGGGTCATAAAACTCATGGAAATTTTCACGCAGGTTGCTTTCACCTCAGATTTCGGGCTATCCGACCACTATGTGGCTGTGACCAAGTCCGTAATACTTTCGAGGGTAAAAAGACAGCTGAGTCTATTCGACGTATCGCATATGATACCGAGGCATAAGATTCCGAAGGCCGCATATGTGGCAGCCACGGCAGCAAAGTACATGGGAAAATCAACAATACACTTAGTCGTTGTGGACCCAGGGGTGGGTACACCTCGCAGGGTGGCTGCATACAAAACCGAGGCGAACGGCGTGTTCATAGCTCCTGATAACGGCGTCCTCACATACGCGTTCCGCTGGTTTAAAGGATCAATCCTCTTTTACAAGGACGCTGTCCCCGAATACGCCTCGGCCACTTTCCACGCAAGAGATGTTTTTGCCCCCTTAGTTGCCGACATAGCAAACGGAATGAACCTCGACGAAAAATTCGCGCCCGGAGGGCCGCCTCCCATTGAGCTCCCTTATACCGAGTTCTCGAAAAACGGAAGGGAAATTAGAGGAAGCGTCATCTATGTTGACGTGTTTGGTAACATAGTCACAAACATTCCTAATGAAACCCTACATTCGGATATAGTCAGGCTCAAGGCACAAGGAAGGGAGTACACATTGCATAGAAAGACAACCTATTCTGAGGGTGGGAAAGGCGAGGTGATCATTATCGGGGGGAGCGAAGGGTTTTACGAAATAGCCGTAAACATGGGATCCGCGGCATCCGCCGTTGGAATTCAGGAGCTAAGTGAGGTAACGCTGGTTGAGGAGTAGGGCAATTCTCATAGGACGGTTTCAGCCTTTTCACAAGGGCCATGTACACGCCATAAAGCAGGTTCTCGACACGGCGAAGGAAGTCGTAATCGTGATCGGCAGCGCGCAGGCAAGCCATACACCAGAAAACCCACTTACATCTGGCGAAAGAGTATATATGATACACAAGGCGCTCGATGCTGAAGGAATCGACCTTCCGCGAACCTACATCATAACTGTTCCCGACATCCAGTACAACTCTGTATGGCCACTGCACGTGAAGGCCTATTCGCCGCCATTTGAGGTAGTGTATACTGGTAACCCACTCGTTGCCAGGCTGTTTTCAGAACTTGGTTTCGAGGTCAGAAGACCCGAACTTTACGACCGAGAACACTGTTCAGGCACGCGTATTAGAAGCTGGATGCTTGAAGGTAGCCTTGAGTGGATGAAGTACGTTCCAGAAAGTGTCCGAAGGGTAATCGAAGAAGTAGGGCTTGTCGACAGGCTTAGGGCGATAACCGGAAAAACCGATTAATCTTCTGGTCGGAGCACTCTGATCACTTTGTACCTGTTGGACGGTCCCCTAAGCACGAGCCACATCTCGTCTACATCAAAATAAGGTTGCACGAGAACCTTTCTGGCACTGGTCTTCATGCTCTGTGTATAGTCGTTTGTGTGCTTAAAGCTCTTGCACTCAACAATGGTGTCCCTTTTTCCGAGTGCAAAAACATCCACCCTCTTTCCGCCAAAATCTACATCTACGCTGATCTTATCAGCGCTATACCCTTCATGCTCAAGCTCCCCGACCGCAATCCGAACTAGCTTGGCATGAGACACAGACAATGTTTTCTTGTATCTGCGCATCCAGAACTTTTGTGAGCCAGTGTCAATTAGGTTTTCTGTGCACCCTGCCAAGCGTTATATCCACCCTCGTCATGTGACTCTCATGTATGATGTGGTGGTTGTTGGCGGCGGCCACAATGGACTCGTATGCGCGTCATACCTCGCCAAGGAGGGTCTTAAAGTCGCGGTCTTTGAGCGCAGACCTTTCATGGGGGGTGCATGCGTGACAGAAGAACTTTGGCCTGGCATCAAAGTGTCGACAGGAGCTTACGTATTCGGACTTTTCAGAACCAAAATAGCCGACGAACTGGAACTCCGGCGACACGGTCTCAAGGTAATTACAAAGGAGCCGGGCCTTTTTGTGCCCTTCGGCGGCTCCAAGCACATAACCATATGGAACGATATCAGAAAGACTGAGTATGAAATACAAAAGTTTTCTCATAAAGATGCTCGCGAGTATGAAAAATGGATAAGATTTTGGAGTACATTCTCTGAAACGATCGAACCATTTCTCCTTTCGACGCCACCAAACCCGGAGGAGGCCGGCGCGCTACTTTCAGAAATTGGAAGTTTGAACATGTCGCTCGACTTTGCACAGGTGTTCACAAGAGATGCACGCTCCATGCTGGACGAGTACTTTGAGGCAGAGGAAGTAAAAAGTGCACTAGTTGAGGATGCTGTGGTTGGAACCAACCTTCCGCCCTCCTCACCGGGAACAGCCTATATTCTTGCGCATCACCTCATGAGCGAGGCCAACGGAATAAAGGGTGCTTGGGGATATGTCGTAGGTGGCATGGGAGGCGTAACGCAGGCACTCGAGGAGCACGCGGTTTCACTCGGAGTCCACATGTTCGCCGGTCAGGAAGTCAAAGAAATAGTGATCAAAAATGGGAAAGCCATGGGAATAAGACTCGCAGACAGCAAAGTTATCGAGGCAAAGTGCGTTGTGTCCAACGCAGATCCCAAGACAACGCTACTTCGGCTCATAAGCGAAGAAAAAATTGAAAATCACCTGAGACGTAAGGTGGCCGCGTTAAAAAGCAAAGGAACGTCATTCAAACTTGTGGGATATCTCGCGGAACTTCCAAAATTCGACGGAATCGACGTGGGTACGGATGAACTGAAGGCTTCACAGCTGATCCTGCCCAGCGTCGACTATGTCGAAAGGAGCTACTCAGAAGCGCTGACCTATGGCCATTCAAGGAATCCGTGGCTTTCACTCAACGTCCAGTCCAGCGTCGACACTTCCCTTGCTCCTCCCGGATATTACTCTTTCTCTGTCTTCGGCCAGTATCTGCCGTACAACCAAAATTTGGATGCAATAAGGGATGAAGTTGAGGAGCTCGTTATAGCAAAAATTCAGGAATATGCCTCAAATTTCAAACCTGTAAAACACAAGTTGCTCACACCTCTTGACATGGAAAGGAGATTCGGAATGGCAGAGGGAAATATTTTCCACCTCGAGATGACACCCGACCAGATGTATGTCTTCAGACCGCTTCCGGAAATTAACGCCTACGCACTCCCGATCGAGGGATTGTATCTGTGCGGTGCTGGAACGCACCCGGGCGGTGGCGTAATGGGCGCCCCTGGCTACAACGCAAGTAAGGCTGTATTGAGATACCTCAAGGGTGGTCACGACTGAAAGTGGGTGTCGTTGGCGGGGGGATAAGCGGAATATTCAGTGCCTATTACCTTGCGAGAGAAGGTGCGGACGTAACCCTATTTGAGCGGGGTGAAGTTGGCGAAGGGTCAATTCACGCCGCCGGAATACTCGAACCGAACAGAATGGACTTGACCACCACCCCCTCCTACCTAAAAGAGGTGTCCTCCAGAGTCTTGAACCATTCCGTCCATGTACGCCAAGTTGACAGGGGGTGGTTTCTCTCGTATCTGTCCTGCCTTGGAAAATGTATCGGCGAAAGAACAAATCGAATACTGAAGGATATGGGGCTCTTTTCCCTGAGAGAGTATGCAAGACTTGCCGAGGAAGAGGACGACTTTGAATTCAGGGTTTCGGGTCTTACCGTACTTTACAGCCGTAAGGACTCGCTACTAAACGCTTTGGAGGGGGAGAAGAGAGGCGGTTTTGGTTTCAAGTATTTTACCGTTGAAAGGGAGGGGTTCGCTGGTGGAATCCACTACCCAGAGATTCCGGTACTCAACACTGAACTTTTTGCAAAAAGAATGACCAAAGAACTGGTTAACCTGGGCGTAAATGTGGTCAGGAGAGGTGTATGTTATGTAGGGCTCGAGGGGCTTATTGAATCAGCCCCCAAAATCATGACCTATGATGAACTTGTGGTCGCCACGGGCATTGAAACCAGAAACTTGGGGATTCCGGTTACTGCGTCAAAGGGTTATGGCGTGCGAATCGCAAATTCTGCCCGTATGAACGAAGACCCCGCACTGATACTGAATGACAGCGGCGTTGCCGTGGTGCCGCTTCATTCTTGGACAAAGGTGACCGGCGGGATCGACTTTGACTTTTCAGACACATTCGACACGCTTTTCCTTCGTATAAAGGAGGCAGAAAAGGCCGGTGTAAAGATAAGCGAAAATTCGATGCTGGGTGCCAAGCTCGGCTTCAGGCCTCTCTCTCCAAACGGCCTTCCAATCGTGGGTAAGAAGGCTCATTCGACGTTTCTAACGGGGAGCTTTAGATTAGGTATGTGATTTTTCGTACCACCCAATAAGCATTCATGGAAAGACTTCTATGATAAATCACTGTCAGAATCGCTGTTCAAATCTCGCCCGAGCCCACTCAACATCTTGCGCAAGGCTTAAGATGGCATATTGAAATGAGATTGTGGATTTGGCTTTTCACAGGATTCGCTTGAATAATTAGTGACAACCAACCAGACCGGTGAAAGCCCTAATTTGATTTGGGCCCATCTTGAGCCAGCACACACTTTCGCTGGTGCCTCCGACCACAAAAGCTGTCCGGGATTCCCAAGTTTGTCGCTTCCTCTCTGCCTATGCCATACACTTTGCGAATGCTTCCATACGAGCCCCGATTTCTCCGACCGAATTAGGGAGAAGGATTGGAGAGAACTCTCTGAATCCCGCGTCGATATAGCGCTCATATTGTGCACGCACCTCATCCGGCGTGCCGATGATCGCCTCCGGGTTTTCCTTCTTCATCCTGTCGATGAACGTGGCCATGTTCTCGCCTTCATTCTTATTCTTCCTGTAGTCGAGGGCGTCTGCCAGCGTGTCTTGGTCCGACTCCATCACGATGAAGTGTTTGAGAACAGCCGTGATGTCGTCCCTTTGCCTGCCGGACTCAACTGCTGCCTTTTGAGCGATGGCAAGCTTTTCTCTGGCCTGAGAAGGGCTGTTGCAGTGGATGTTCAGGGCGTCAGCGTATCTGCCGGCTATCTTCAGTAACCGCCTAGACTTCCTTTCCCCCACCCAGATTGGGGGAAATTCGTCAGCGAGGTTCAAGGTGGAACCATTCAGACTGTAGGTCCTCCCTCTGAACGAGAATCCACTTCTGTTCTCGCTCAGCCCTCGGATTATCGCGAGCATCTCCTCGAAAACATCAAGCCTGTCCGCACGAGTAATGTACCTGAATCCGTTCGACTCGTACTCTGCGTCCGGACCGCTCCCTACACCCAGGCACAGGAAAGACCTTCCGCCGCTGACTGCTTGCAGCGACAGGGCCAGGTTTGCCAGCACGACCGGATGCCTGATTGTGGCGCTTGTGGCCATCGTTCCTAGCCGAAGCTCCGTAGTCGCTAGAGCCATAGCAGAGAGAGCCACGAATGGGTCGGGACGACCGTTTGGTTTACCTGGCAAAGAGTAATGCTCTCCCACGCCAATCCCGTAATATCCAAGCTCTTCCGCCTTCTTTGCGGCAAAAAGGGCCATTGCGAAACTCCCGGAATTGATTATCAACGGCAGGTAACAGCGGGCCTTCAACTCGGAGAAGGGTACAAGGCAGACAATTTATACTTTTCGATAGAAGTGGCGTATGGCGGCGTTGCAGGCGCGCAAATAATAGCAGGCGGTGGCGCGAAAGCTTTGGGTGCAAGTAAAGGTATAGGGCAAACCGGCGCGGCATTACGTATAATGGGTCAAAACATGACAGCGCATGGGCTTCGCGGAGCTGGTTTGGGCTTGCAAAACGCAACACACATGCCGATGAGCGCTCACATGCCTCTCAGAGGTGCAGGTGGCGCTGTTTCAATGCTTGGGAATAAGTTAGCTATGAACTCACAGGAAATGCAACACTTCAGCGCAGGAACTAGCGCGCAAGCTATACTTAACCACCACGTGACTGACAACTTACAACCAGTCCCATCTGGCGTTAATTACCACGAGTCGCTTAACAAAATGAGCGACAGAGAGCTAATTGACGGCTTAAACACAAATTATGGCATGAAACTTGACTTGGCGCATGCTGGCGAAACTAGAAGGTACCTGAACAGCCTTGACGACAATAGGTTGGGGCACGTGCTGTTGCACCCAAAGAAATATACACCCGAAGAAGTTCAAACAGCGCATGATAATTTGCTTGGTAATCAGGCAAAGTTGCACGACGCGTTAAAACAAACAGGAAAAGAACTCTACACGCCCGATTGGGTTGTAAGCGCAAGAAGGCGCTATTTCAGAAAGAGGTGAACTACCCTGTCTTTTCTTTTAGCGCGCTTAAATAATGGAGTACAGGCGCAATTATAATTAATTATTCAATACAATATATCGTATGCTGAAATTTTTATAGACGCTTGTTGTATTCCCAAAACCTATGCCGAAAGGTGGCCTTGGTGAGTTTTCTAGCAATTTCTTTACTATATCTTCTTTAGTATCAAGCATCGTAACGGGCAAGGACTACAAAGTTAGCCTTTCTTTTTCATCTTTTCCTACAACGCTTATTGTAGCAAAAGTATGAAATCTATCAGCTCCGTTCTTATATTTGCTCCTCGTCACGTACATGTCTAACTTTCCATAATATGGCTCTTCAGTGAAGTCTATCGCCATCTTCATCCCATCTTTGGCATGACCGCTCAATACGACCCTGTTAGCTTCGTTTAACGCTTTCACAACATGCTTTAGGTTAAGGCTCTCTAGCCTGCGTAGCAGTGTGTCTGGTGAAGGGAATCCCTTAGTGTATTTCAAAGATTCCGCAGATGCATTCTTTATTGAGATATAAATCAAAGGCTTTATCATATCCTTGTGCTTTGAATTTTTTGCAAAGTTTATCCCAAGGTTATCATGTAAGGCTTTAGAGCAGAGTTTATATAATTTCCTTACCAATTTTCTGTTGGGCCTCATTTGTTATACACTAAACCGTTAAAACCGATGAGGCCCCTAATAAATTTCCTCAGAAGAGTGAAGCATTATACTTGCGGGAGTACTGTACTAGGTGCCGTTAACTTAATCCCATAACTTGTTCACCTCATGCTTGCAATTAACAAAATTGGCTTAATCCATTCTGGAAGCTGTTCATTGGAGATTGGCGCTGAACCAATTTCCTCATTCGTGAATACATAGTTATAAAAGAACCTGAACGCTTTGAGCCAGTTCTTTACATGGTCAAATTTTGGCTTTCTGCATGGGAAAAGGTCGTCAAAAGCTTCTGTCCTGTCCTTTATATGTTCATTCATCCTTTCCATGAGGTTCTTCAGGCTCTGTTCATATACCACATGCTCTACCCCTGCCCACCCACATGCATCAACGTACCAAAGAGCTCCGTCTGTGTAGATAGTCTTCCTACCATACTTCTTTACAAGCTTAATGATAAAATAGTATGCATCAAGAGAGTTCTGGTGCCAGCTTATGTGGAATGATAGGAACGCTTTAAGTTGAGGTTCGTATGCTACCCATAGCCAAGCTTCAATCTAACGTTTATTTCAGTTTCATCAATAAATATGAAATTGGCATTGTGTTTGTCAACGTCAAAGGAGTCGAATACGAAAGAATACTTCTGAATCCATTTCCATATTGCTTCTCTTAATTATGGGCTCAAGAACGTGATAGGCCATCCTCAAGCTCAAACTGGAGAATTAAAGATATAAGGCATAGAGTATAAGTGCTATTGGGGTCCTTTTTCTGGTTTGTGTTATCATTTGCTAGAAATAGGGCCCCGCTAAAAAATAAATTTTAAGCCTTAAGTTAACGGCACCCTGTACCAATAGGAAAATTTAAATTATTGTTCTCTCATATTATATAAGATCAATATGTTCATAAGGAGTCTAGAATTGATGTATAAAAACAACATTATTATAAAAATAGTAGCTTTTTCACTTGTGTTATTATTTCTTATTTCTGGATTTTCTTATACAACTGGTTACGTTTCTAATTACAACATTGGAACATCTGAAATACAGAACAACATATCTTTTAAACTGGGAAATGTTAACTCTTCCTATCTAGGTGAAATCTATGTGCCCGTGTATCTGGATGGATCTGCTGTATTCAGGAATTTAGTCCAGGTATTCTCTTACGATTCCAATCTGCTGAAATTCAACGGCATAATGAATGATGTTGTATCACAGAATATTTCCTTCTCATACTCATCCCTCACACCAGACATGCTGGAAGTTCGTGGTAATGGCACCTTTGAAGCCACATATTCAGTAAATATACTGTACTATCTTGTCTTTACCCCAGAGGTCACACAACAGGTGAAGACATCAATTCTCCTAGATTATTCCGTTGTTGGTAACTCCACATACAGCACCCAAGTCACTTCTATAATAAAAATAGTGAGGGGATGGACTAATCTGGGTCCGTTTAATATTTCCGCCCCTGAAGTTAGCACCGGGGGGGCTGGAACGGTACCAGCCATTGGGTATAGCCCATATTACCCCAATATACTGTACGTTGCATCGGGAAGGGGAGGGCCGTGGCAGGCGAACCTTTACCAAGGAGCGGATGTAAATGGATTTGGCGGAGTCTACAGGTCAACTGACGGGGGCAAGACGTGGAAACAGGTGGATCTTGGTTTGAACTCCACAGCTGTGGAATCCATCAGTGTAAATCCATACAACCCCTACGAAGTGGTGATATCAACAAGCGGTCTCACGACTGAGGTTGGTGGTGGGATCTATAAATCAATTAACGGAGGAAACAGCTGGCAGGAAACCTACCCACAGGGAGGTAACTACATCACTTATATCAATGGCACTCTATATGCAGCAAGCTTCCATGCCATATTATATTCAACGGATTTTGGTTCTACATGGCATGTCATGGCCCCATTTTCTCCCATCGTAACTACTTTGGCCCTAGACAACAACCTTTCTGAAATATTCGTGGGCCTTTATTACTCCAACACTGTCCAGATATGGCGGTCATCTGATGGAGGTAGCAGCTTTTCAGAAGTTGCAAATTTCCCTGGCTATTATACTGTAAGCCAAATAATCATAGACCCGAATAATGAATCTCAGATTTGGGCACTGGTCGATCATGGATATACAACCTACCCGAATCTGTTTAGATCTATGAACAGTGGGTTAAACTGGACTGCAGTCAACGATACAGAAGTGGGTATAGTTTTCCCTGTATTTTCTGGATCTATCGCTGAGGCTCCACAAGCCATCGCATATGATCCTCTCAACGGTAGTATTATATACGTTATAGGTCCGGGATATATCTATAAATCGACGGATGGGGGAAATCATTTCGAAATGATTGGGAATCTGTACAGTCCAAATACAGGTCAGGACAACAGAATGATAAACGTGGATCCGTTGAACGATAGTATAATCTTTGTGGGAAGTGATCAGGGCTTGGTTGTGACCTACGATGGTGGGAAAAACTGGGTTGATCTAAACAATAGGTCTTCTAATATGCTTTATGATGTGGCTGCTAACGGTCCCTACATTTTTACAACAGCACAGGATTGGCAACCTTTATTCTCGAACGATTCTGGTTCAACGTGGTACGGCACGCAAGACTCGGAAGAGGGGTTTGTCGCTGTTGACCCTTATAATTCTTCAATTGTGATTCACTTACCTCCATTTAACAACCCGGTGTATGTATCAAACGATGGTGGTGCGTCTTTCTTCGTCTCCGATGTGAATGAGACAGCACTCTTTGTGCAGCCAAGAGACTCGCCTAACCCCATTGCTTTTGGTCCTGGCATAATTTACATAGCAGGCCACAATGGGATTTTTTATAGCAACAATTCCGGTAAATCATTTTCACTCATTCCCAACTCCCCTGGATCTCTTGATCCGAGTGCGTCTGTGTTATCTTCAATAGTGGTCAGCCCTTCAGACCCAAAAATACTTTACGCAATGGTAGACATTGTTACTAGCAACTCTAGTTCAAGGACACTTTACAGGTCAGATAACTTTGGTTTCAACTGGACAGTTGTGAACAACGTTTTTCCGCAGTCTGATTATGGTGTTCTATCGCTAGCTGTAGATCCTTTCAATCCAAATATAATATATTTTGCAAGTGGTTATGGCCACGACACTCTTTACTACAGCAATAATGGTGGGATAACATATAGCATAGCAAACATATCCTCAAGCAATATGCTCGTAATCCCTCCCGCTGTATACAGTTATAATCTTTCTGGGGAGGAGCTTCTTGTTTATGTTTGCAATGAGGGTATATTCATGTCACTGAATGGCGGGAAGACTTGGATGGATGAGACCTATAACATAGTGCCGTCAGTCGTTTCTTCATTCTTCCTTGCAAAAAATGGTTCCGCGTATGTATCGACTTACGGGTCTGGCGTCTGGTACGACCCTTCTCTCCTGAATTTCACATTCAAGGAATACAGTCCAATATTGACTGGCTTTGTGCCCAGTGGAAATTACGTTTATGTCGACGGAAGCAAATACAACATATCGGGATATTTTTCCCTTGTATTGAAGCCAGGGATAAACACCGTAGTGTACGAGCCAGAAAATGAAAAAATTAGTATCAATGCATCAAACGGCTCTATATATTTCATAAATTTTTCTGAAATTTTTCCAAGATTATATAATGTAGCCGTAACGGAAACAGGACTTCCATCAGGAACACAATGGTCTGTAACATTTAACGGTTTAACAAGATCTTCTACAGCCAACAGCATAACGTTCACGGGAGTGCCTGCAGGTAACTATACATGGAATGCAAGTTCAATTATAGCTGTGGGAAGTGGCACGAGATATGTAGCTCAAACTTCTTCAGGGACTATCAGCGTGCCAACTGTGTCATCAGTCAGTCTTTATTACGTTAAGCAGTACAGCGTAACTATTGAGTCTACTGTTGGAGGAAGCACCAGCCCATCTGGCACCTCATGGTACAATGCTGGATCTACGGTAAGTTTAGTAGCAACGCCAAGTTCAGGTTACAAATTTGTGGGATGGGAAACAAACTCCAGCATTGCCTTCACAAATTCATCATCAGCAGCAACAAATGCGATAGTTAATTCAGCCGGAACCATAGTAGCATTGTTTAAAGCTGTTCCTTCATCAACTCAGCCTTCATATACGGTTCCTTCATCAACTCAGCCTTCATATACGGTTCCTTCATCAACTCAGCCTTCATATACGGTTCCTTCATCAACTCAGCCTTCATATACAATGGAATACGTTGCAGCTGCAGTGGTCGTTATAATCGTAATACTGGTTGCTGTTCTATTAATAAGAAGGAGAAAGTAAATAATTTATTTTTTATTTTGTTATGAATGTGGGACACTTATAGTATGCTTTATAAAAAATACAACGAATTCTAGAATTGATTCACATAAAAGGGAACTAATCATTAAACATCCCGGTTTATACATGAAGCATGGACAAGATGAACAATTACGATATCTAGAGCATGCTATAGAACATTAACAATTATATCAGCGAAAAGTACAAGTTTGCTCACCCAAAGAACAAGAGGGACATCCTAAAGTTACATCTCTCCTGTGAGTGCATTAAGAAGGAGAAGCCTATCTATTCAAGGATTCTGACATCAGTGTTGAAGCATGATTCAGCAAGGTTCAGGACGCTCCTGAATAAGATCCATGGCAAGATAGGTGACTTGTGCGCCAATAAAGCCAACTCCTGTAGGAGAACGCACATTCATCAAGGATAAGAAGTAAGGCTATTCCTCCACACCTACGTCGATATACAACGAATTCATAGCAATGGTATGGATAGCTACCAAAATGCATCTCAGTTTTGGGAATCTGATCCCATAGGTTCGTGTAACAAAGCAGAAGCTATTGTAAAATCTAATGCTAATAAATGATAAACTGTTTAACTGAAAAGTACTCCAATAGATAAAATCAGACAATATAATAGAATAAAAGTAATTGATACCATAATATTTATTAAGGGTTTATAATAAATGGAGTATATTATGACCACGCTAAACATTGACTGGGCAGTCGTTGGAAAGCTAGACGATTGGGCACGCAACAGGTATCTTAAACTTATAAGCGAAATAGGAGAAAAAGAGTTTACAAGGGAGGAAGCTGAAGAAATATTAAGGAAACATGAACTGGAGCTTGAAAACGTAGGGAAGCTCTTTTCTGTTTTAAGAGATGTTGATTTGATTCAGGTTAGAGAAGATAAAGGTGACAGCAGGCGCAACGTATACAATTTTGTTTTTCTAGGACCAACTAAGAAAGCCAAGGGGAAGGTAAACAGAAACGAGCTAATTGGCGTATTAAAAAAGGCTGCGGACCTGATAAGGACCTCAGTGGATTATAAGGTGATGCTTCTCTTCCTCTTTTACAAATCAGTAAGTGATATGTACAATTTTAAGGCGGATCAATATAAGAAAGAAGGATATAGTGAAGAAGACTCTTACATGATTGTTAACAGCGAATACATAAAACTCTACGACGAAAAGGAGAATAGGCTCTACACCTGGCACGAAGTTACCAAAAGCAGTGACACAATAAAGGAGCTAGCAAACGCCATAACAAAGATTTCAAACTTGAACGAGGAACTAAGCGACCTAAGACAGATAGCTCAGGTAACAGGGCTTTATGGCCTGATGTCTGATGATAACAGGCATATTTTAACAGGGTTGGTTCAGATCTTTGATCAGTATGACTTCTCAGGAGCTGACTATGACACTTTAGGAGACGGTTACCAGTGGATACTTTCTTATTTTGCGCCGACGAGAGCAAAAGAAGGCGAAGTCTACACTCCGAGAGAAGTCATCAAGCTTGTTGTGAGGCTATTGGATATCTCTGACGGCAGCAAGGTCCTAGACCCTGCCTGCGGCTCTGGGGGTATGCTTATAGAATCCTATGAGTATGTGAAGAATAAAGGCGTTGAACCAAACCTCGAACTCTTTGGTCAAGAAAGAAACGAGATAATGGCCGCCATAGCTAAGATGAACATGAGATTGAGGGGGATAATGTCCTATAATATATTTAACGGCGACAGCATTCTAAACCCCAAGTTTGACCATGCTGACTACGTGATTGCAAATCCGCCATGGAACCAGGACGGATATGATGAAGGCAACTTGAGAAAAGATAATATAAAACAAATATACAACAGCATAGTTGAAGCTGGTTACACACCAAAAACTACTGCTGATTGGGCATGGGTCCAGCTGATGCTTTACTATGCAAAAAAGAAGGTTGGCGTAATACTTGACCAAGGAGCTCTGTTCAGGGGAGGAAAAGAAGAGAACATAAGAAGGGGTATAGTTAAGTCTGACCTGCTTGAAGCTGTTATCCTGCTTCCTGAGAAACTGTTCTATAACACTCAGGCAGCAGGCATAATCCTAGTATTCAGCAGAGAAAAGCCAGCAGAAAGGAAAGGGAAGGTAATATTCATAAACGCAAGCGAACTTTACATAAAGCACCCTGAAATAAGGAAGCTCAACCAGCTTTCAGAAGAGAACATAACAAAGATAGTTGAGATGTATAAAGATTTTAAAGATTTCAAGAATTATGCTAGGGTTGTAAGCCTTGATGAAATAGAAAAGAACAGTTATAATCTGAACGTTAGCCTTTACGTCCAAAAAGACAATGA
>Ga0208151_100370_pt1 | contig 19563 bp, 31 predicted proteins | sample ECH_Bhost_MetaG_FD_187130 | JGI IMG/M metagenome (GOLD analysis project Ga0208151, IMG submission 187130) | Hot spring microbial mat communities from Yellowstone National Park, Wyoming, USA - ECH_B host_MetaG (SPAdes) (version 2) | ecosystem: Environmental > Aquatic > Thermal springs > Hot... | reverse complement strand
CCTGGTATTTTTAATATAGACGTGAGAGTTGTAAAGCCCGAATATAACGGTCTGCTTACGGACGCCGTCGGTATAACGATTACAATTAATGATAAACCTATAATATTATTAAGGAACTTGCCGGAAGATCAGTGGTTGTTATATGTCGGTATAATGCTCCACGAGCTCAATCATATTTATTCGGACTTCGAGCATGGGACTTTTCAGTGGGAGAACATTTATAACGTACTCTATATGATTGACGTACTAGCTCCTAGTGCTACACCTTATGTCATTAACCTCATAAGGCTCGCCGTACATAACCCCAAACTGTTCCTGGAGGTTAACGATATAACACATCTGCCCTCTCATGTGTTACCGATACCTTTAATAGTGAACGGGGAATGCCCTGGTTATATAGATGAAAGGGGTGTCGTATGTCAGGCGTCATCGCCTATTAAGTTAAAACTTGTGAATCACAAGGGTTCATTAGTTTTGGAGGAGGTGGTGGAGTGATGTTGTTCTCGAACCCCGTGTACTACCTCCTGGCATACGCTAGGTGTAACGGGATCAAGTACCAGGTAAAAGGTTACAGGCTCATAATATACCACGTCTTCGACCCCAACAGTGAGATATTTAAGAGGGCACGTCGCGGGCTTTATGAAGCACTCTACATGGACAATAAGAAGTACGAGCCGTATTATTCGAAAACAGTATATGGCTATAAGGGTATTACCGTGGTAGACCTGCCGAACTTTGACATGAGGTGGGACGACGTGCTGTATAGCGAGAAGAAGAGGGACAACCATATCTGGGTATGTGGTGTACAGGCTAGTCCCTTCTATGATACTGAAGGCGGATTGGTGATAGACGAGCTGGTGACCGAGGAGGAATTAGAGAGGATACTGGAAAGGGAAGGCAAGCCGGTCTGTAAAGAGGTCGAGCCCGGGGTGTTCTATTACAGTTATGCCTACGTAAACATGATACATAAGGGTAACTGCGAAGGTGTGGCTGTTATCCCCTATTCGCAGTACAAGCTCGCCTCTTTACTGCCGAAGCCCGTGTACATAGTACCGGATCCATCACTGTTCTGTAAACAGTCCTACCCTTCACGGCTGACTACAAATGAGTTCCTCGAACTCTTAGAGCTGATATGGGACAACTTCAGCGGTGGCGGTGTCCCGGTAAAGTTCGTGGAGGGTAGCGGGGTCATACGTTGCAGTGCGAGGAAGCTGTTTGACAATTATTTCGCCGTCTTTTATGACAAAAACTGTAACTTAGGTGAGTTGATAAATAACGTTATAAATAATGTAGCCGGTGCCCTCGGATATATACTTACCCCTAAAGTTAAGTCCTATATAGATGATACGGCTAAAGCCCTCAACATACGCGTCTCCGAGTTTACTGAGGAACAGGTGAGGTCATTGAAGGACGCACTGCTGGACGCTATGAATAGAAATGTATATTACCTCAGGATACCACTTTGTAAAAAGTATGAGTACGGTAAGTACAAAATCGTCTGTTCCGAGTCATAAACTCTTTTTTTCATCCCTTTCCGAGAAGTCGAGCTACTACTACGTCCTTTCTCGCCTTACGCGTTACCTCAATGACGTTTATGGTATAGACGCCGTCCTCCGCACCGACGTTATGGCTGACGTCTTCCTCACCGACGCCGTCATTATGTCGCAGAACTGGCTCCACCCCTGGAAGAGCCTGTGGTGGGTAGACACGCCCGTGTACAGGGTTGAGGGCAACTATTTCCTCATGCGAAATAACAAGATCGTCATGGTGACGAGTAATTGGGTGAGGGATGTGTTGAGGAGGAGCTTTAACGTAGACCCCCCCGTCAGGTATTTGCCGGTTTTCGGGTGCTACAAAGCCCTGTATGACTTCCACCGCAAGTCCGGGTTCGTAACAATAGGGAACAATTTAGGTGTGGACAGGAAGAACATTTATTTCCTCCACAAGTGGTTCACCGACCGGAATATACGTAACTACCTCAAGATAGTCAGCAACGAACCAGTGGCGGACATAAGGAGCAACTACAATATGAAGGACGAGGACAAATACGACCTCTTAGGTAGGTCGTTATTTTACGTCGCAGTCAGCAGGGCTGAGGGCTTCGGCTTGCCCCCGCTGGAGGCGTTGAGTTGCGGTACCCCCGTGATCTATTTGAACGCCCATACCTTCCGTGAGCTGTTGAACGATAAGGTTGGTATACCCGTGGAGGTAGGTGACGAGTACGACATAGATATAAGGGTGGACGGTGTGCCTTTGCACTACCGCTTCTACGAACCCGACCCCAAGGAGTTCGCTTATGCAATAGAGACCGCGAAGACGATAAACCGTGAACTTTATGAGGAGATGGTGGCGAAGGGGCTGGAATACGTGGAGGAGAGGTTCGGGTATAATAAAATAGTCGATAGTTTGGTCGATATATTCCTTAACTTTTAGCGGAGTATGTACAATATTATGCTTAACAGCGTGTCGAGTGTTATGGACTGTCCGAGGGGTTCGGATATTGACATTAATGCGTCTGCTACGGCTTTAAGTGTATAAGCGAGAAGTATAAAAGGGAAAAAAATAATTTATAGCTTTATGGGCTTTCAGAGGAAGCTGGTGAAGAAGCTCTTTATTCCGCCGATGAGTCCGCTTATTCCGCCTCTCCCTCTGAAGAAGTAGTATATTACTGCCATTAGGCTACCGAATACTGCTAACACACCTACGAGGTACCCTATTGGGTTCGCTAATGACACTAATGTATTACCTATAGCATTGATTGCATTGCCGAATACGTCTATTAATGCTACGAATAGGCTTTGTAGACCGTTTACCATGTTTTGAATTGCGGTACTTATAGCTGACATGCCTCCCACCGCGTACAGATCCATTCTTTGTTATGTATATGATACACGTCATCTGAAATAAATACTACATACAACAAACTTAGTGAGTTTTTTATATACCCGTTTTAATTATGATGTATATGGGTGAGGAGGAATTACTTCAGTTAGCCCTGGAGAAGGTAAAAGCGGAAATGAAGAAGAGGATAAAAGAACTAAAGAGGCAGGGAGTGGAGGCGGGGTACAAGGAGGAGGGGGACAGGGTAGCTATAGCGATAAACTTGAGGAGCTTATACAACAAGATGAGGGAGAGGGCGAAACTGATTTTAATTCAGAAACTACAACCGGTGCAACAGAGGATAAAGTTCAAGACGATACAGGTGGGCAACGAGAAAATAGAGATAGCGACAGTGACGATATTAGCACCGAAGGAGGACAGCCCGGAGGTGAAAGAGGCAATAACGAAATTGGAGCAGTTGAAATCCCAGCACCCGGTGGATTACCAGCTCAAGGACGGAAAGTTGACAATGGTAGTAATCTTGAGCGAGTATTACAAAAGGTACTTGAATCAAATAATAGACCAGTTAGTGGAAACGAAGAACGAGATCAACGCTTACATACAGATGGCGTCGTCCAAGGTGCCGGACTTGGGGCAGGTGGAAGTGCAAATGGAGTTACAAACAGTGGGGGACTACCTCGTAGTGGTACTGCGTCCTACGAGGAAAACCTCAGACGTCTAGCCCAGATGTCCGCTTCTTCCGTGAAGCCCGGTGACGAGCTCATACAGAGGTTGTTGAACATGAGTGAATACGACCTGAAGAGGGTGTTCAAGATGATACCGATAGACAAGAGGCTCATGTTGGCTCTCGATACCATACAGGAATATCAGAACCTGCGGAGCAAGTTCGACAACCTGTTCAACGCTTTCGCCATGAACTCACCGAAGGTCAAGGAGGCAATGGAGAACGCTAAGAAAAACAGGAAACCGCTCGACAGGTTAGCCGATATGTTTATGGACTTAATGGAGACGATGTTAAAGAGTAAGGCTATGACGCTAACTGATGAGGATAGAGAAAAACTCAGGGAGAAAGTGAGGGAGATGATCGAGAGTGAAGAATGACGTATTCGTAAACATCCACCTCTCTCCTTATCACAAGATGATAATGCAGGAGATGGCGACAAGGTTCGGTTATAACAGCATCTCTGCGTTCGCGAGGGACGTCATCCTAGGGACAAAAGTCGTTGAGGACGGGGTGGCACTCAGTACTAGGCTTGCGACGATAGTTATAGACCGCGGGACGTTCGACCTAATAAAGGCAAAAGCGGACGCGGAGAAAATACCCGTGAAGGAGTATATTTTAAAAAAAATTTTTTCTTAAGTAGTCCCGGGAGTTTTTTGTGCGAGCTTATACGGTAATATGTAATTAGACGTTACTCTCTTTAAGTTCTTCGCTAATGCTACGAGCTCGTCAAGCCAGTCTGGTTTTAACATCGCGGTCTCATATTTTGCTTTTAACGCCTTTATCCTTATTTCTAGTGCCTGCCCTCCTTGTGCCTCATCGATTGCTCTTAGTACCTCCAGGAGGAAGTTCCTGTAGATTACCCTCATGTTCCCAACTACACCCTTTTCGTTAGCCCAAGCTGTATAAATATCACTGATGGTACTTAACATTGTACTTAAGTTCTGGATTTGTACCGCCATTAATTTAGTGGCTGTGACATAGGCAGTATTCATCGTCTCTGCTTTATCTACATAGTTGTGAGCCATTTCTTGGCTCGTCCACCCGGTTCTCCTATGAGGCATTCACTCCCACCCCTTTTACTTAGCCATTAATACTTCTTCCGGTGTCTTGGCTTTAAGTATATCGGTTAAGGAGGCGGTGTAGCCGGTGCTGGCTGAAGCTACTGATAACTTAGTTAATGGGTTTGCTACAGTAGCTTTACATATTCCATCATCTTCCGTGAACGTGAGTGGGTCTGCGGTAACACCGCTGAGCTTCTTCAACATGCCGTTGATGATCTCACCCACTTCAGCACAAGTCAATGTTGTAGTATGTATAATATCAGTTGCTTTAAGTGTGGCTATCTGTGCCATCCTACCGGTTAACGCATATGAGTTAAGACCCTCATTGCTCGCCTTCAGGAATGCCATAGCTATACCTAGGAACTCCACTCTTAATTGTGCTATAATAGGCTTTTTCATCGCCTCGCTTACTTCGTTAAGGTAATCTGAAACGGTCTGTTGTACTTGCTTTAATATGGTAAAACCGTTTACGGCTCTCTGGTTCCTCCTGGACGCAGATTGTTCGTATGCCTTAGCCATCTTCTCTAACTGCTCTTGGTAGTGTATTACTGAGAGTGTGGGGTCGTGAACTGACCTCCTCTTCTTCGCCACTTTAGGTCAAACATATATTTACCTTTTTATTTATTATAAACTGTGATAAAACGTGGAGGAGAAGTTGTCGTTCCCTTCATCAAGATTGACACAGTTCGACTATGTGGCTATGAACGCGTATTGGCTGAACGTACGGCTTAAGTATTTTACCGACCCAATGCTTTACGCCGTGGCTACCGGCATATGGATGATTAACTTGATGGATGATGTCGACATAGCGGAGACGGGCACTCAAAAGGACTTCGAATACGGGCTTATCTACGTCTATAGTAATTCGAGGGTCGACACGCTTTTTATCGTAGCGTTAACGCACTACTTTAACGTGAAGAGGGAGAGGGAGTACTACCGCAGTATCCCTATGGACGCCCTGCAGAGCGTAATGAAGTCTCTCGTGGACTTCATGAACGACAAGCTTAAGATCCTCGACAAGCTTAAGGAGAAGATAGACGAGAGGGTAGTCCTCATGATGTGGAACCAGCTTTACGTTTTCGTCATGGGTTTCCTGTACGGCTTGTACGGCAGAGACGCCGAAGCCGTGTTCCAGGGCGTCGTGGCGAGGCATTTATTACCATATAGTGTGTTAGAAGTTATCAGGAGGCATACGAGGAAATGATATCCATTGTCACGGTAGGTCACCCACCTTGGTTAGACCACCTGACTTTTTTCGTCAAGAAATACCCTGATGACTTCCTGTTCCAACGCCTGGAGTACGCCTTTTCGTTCACGAAGAAAGTGATAGCCTACGGAGACCCCCACGTGATGCCTATGCATAGGTTAAAAGGTCACGAGGTATATGTAATGATCGACACGCCCCTCATCGACTGCACAGGGCTGGAACAGGAATGGGTGTATATACCCTCATCAAAGTACAATAGAGAAATACTGGAGGTATGCAAAATGAAAAACGTGACCGAGGTAATACCGAAACCCATGGCATATTACCCGGAGCTGAAGGAAACCAAGCGTAAATATGAGCTGTACGTGAACCTCACACAACCGGAGAGGAAGGGTCACGAAAAGCTGAGCGATGTGCTCCACAGGCTCGACGGTGAGCTAGACCGCAAGGTCACCATGTTAGCCAGCATACCGGGGAACATCATACAATATTTTCTGAGCTTCAGGAACATTGAGATTAAGGTAAAGCCTACGGGTTCTATGAAGTATTACGACCACCTGAAACAAATGTTACAGTACCGCATCTTAATATTCAGTAGTTACGACGAAGGCATCGGACTGCCGGCAATAGAGTCCGCCCTGTACGGACAACAGCTCGTTATGGGGGACATAAGAGCGACAAACGAGTTCGTCGAAGCTCGCTTCGCACCGGTAGTGGAATACAAAGTAGCGAGACACTCGGTCATGGACAAGCACTTCCTGCTCCAGATATGGGACGAAGACAAGTTTTATGAGATATTGAGGAAGGCTTTAGACGACCCGACCTTCAACATACCCAAGCTAAAGGACAGGAGGGTGATAGATTATAACTGGATATACCGGAAGCTGAAGGAGGTGGTCGACTTTTGAGGAAGTACGTCTTTAAGGTAAATGTGGTGCCGATGAAGGTGTTCAACGTTGATGGGCTCTTAAGCGAACAGGAGTTCGACCAGGTGGTGAAGACACGTATATATAAAGGTTTGAAGGTGTTGGAGATAAAGGACTTGGGCTATGATAGTTTTTGGAGGACTACACATTATTACGAACTGGTAGTGATGAGTGAGGGAGGTGGGCAATTCGACTGTTATTATGGAGACGTTATAGACGTCGAGAAGTTGAAGGGGGTGGGGGCTATAGTGGTGAAAGAGAATGATAGTGAGTTCATGAGGACAATGAAGATCCTGGTGGCGAAGTGGTACAATAAAAAACTGGTCGAAGAAGAGAAAGCGTACGAGGTGTGCAACACGTTCGTCACGTAGGAACCTTGCGGTACATTATTTTGTCGAGGACGTTAGGTATGCTCACGCCGTACTTTCTATAATATGTGCTCATCATGATGAAGTCCTTTATCGTGTCTGGGTCTGTCAGTGAGACGTTGGCATACAGGTCTCTGTCCCTGAAGTAAAAACTCATTATTGCTACCATGCCCTGGTAATATGCTATAAACGTGGCGTCTATCGGCACACATACCTGAATTGTCTCTCCCCCCGGTGTCATCTTCTCTAAAGTGTAAAGGTTGCCGAATGCTAAGAACTTACCCTTCACCCTGAACTGGCTGTTGAAGAGTTCGCCGTTTAAGTAATTCACATCGGCGTCAATCAGACAATCAATCAACTTACCCCACACAATCACGGGACATCAACATTTATTACTTGGAAATTGGAATTAAAAAATATGCTTAGTGCAGAGGATTTATCCGCAATCCTGGACGATTTAGAAGACTTGTGTGCTAGGATACCTGACGGCGTAACATTTCATCCTACATTAGAAATACGTAGGCATCATGCAAATGAGGAAGCCACGTATATAAAGTTCGATTGTAGAGACCATAAATATACCCTGACAATTGTGAGAACTGGTGTAGCGAAGACCACGAGAGTCTCATCAAGGGAGCAATTATACAGGAGGTTGTTCCCCGAATACTCGCCGGGGTACAGCGGTAGCTATACAGAGGAATTCTGGGGTGGGGAATAACTATGCCGTATCTCAGGGGAGTCTTCATAAACTTCGGTGAAGAGACCTACTATCTGTCCTGCGGGATAGTCAACGGCGGTAACCTCGACGCCGAGACCTATACTATAAAGGAACCCGAACTCATGATGGTCAGGTTAGGTAGAGACATCTACATAGTGACAAGTCAATTAAAGTTACTTATACCCGTTGAACCTATAAAGACTTTATTGAGTTCCGAGACATCAAAGGTATATAACAATATGCTGTCGCAGGGTAATGAGGTGAGACTGTTATGATGAGGGAAGGCTTAGTAAAAGCCGGCAACCTTGTCATCGACTGCAAGCCGTGTTATATCGCCGGGACGGGCTTTACCAAGGACGACATATACATGGTTAGCGAGGGTACCGTAGTGTTCAAGTGGTACGACAAAATCGCCGTGATCACCGTAGGCGAGGAGGGGACGAAGGTAAACCTCCTGAACATCATCGACGTCAGGTTCCTCGTGGAAAGGAACGAGAACTGTGTGGCGATAAGGCTATGATCTTCGTCTGGTCTGCGAAGGTCGTCCTGCCCGGGTTTAATAAAGAGGTATTAGTCTCACCGGCTTTAATAAACAGCTACGTCCAGATAACCGAGGACGTATACGAGGTAGGGATGTTCATGGTGCCCCACAGGGGTCACGCGTTATTGTTCTTGCCGACGATGGTGATAAAGGTGGACGACGAGTTAATGAAGAACCTTGAGCAAACTTCAATAGAAGACTTAAACATCCCCTTAAATACAATAAGCAACGTGTTCACGTAATGACGTCCGTTTTTTCTATCCTCCAATTCCTCCGCGTGTATTACTACTTGAAAGAACATTACCCCGAGGAGAAAGAGTTAATTGAATTTTTTGAAAACACGATTAAGTCAGGCTTTATATGCTTTAACTACCAAGATATATTGAGGAAGTATGAGGACAGACCCGAGGTCTACAAGTTATTACTCACCTGCAATATCTGTCACACTACGCCGAAAGGCGTACCAATATATACTTTTAGACTATTTGTTGGATCACAGGGGTGAGCTGTTACGAGACCGTGTAGAAAAGACCTCTGCCTAATTTACAGCATCGGTGTGGATTACGCAAAGCTCATGGACTTCATGAGCCAGAACTCCACCGGCAAACTGTTCAGGAGGGCGGGGGTCGCTATGGTATACGCCAGGAGGCTGTCGGCTTCGTGGTACGGCTACGACACGGGAGTACTGCTTGAGAGGTCGCTCAGGAGGATATTAAAGTGGAGCATCAACTATTGCAGGATAATGAAGGAGTTGGGGCTGGAGAGCGAGTACTGCAGACGCTATACGGTTTACGACGAAGTCCCGTGCGAATGGGTATCCGAATACGACGTAGAGGTCGCGTACTCCCGCATCATCAATATGATAGCTAACTACAACAACGAGACCGTCAGTAAACTGCTCACGAAAATGACGGAGGAATGCTCGACATATGAGGTGAGAGGATGAGTGACGTTATATCCTATGCGGTGGATTTAGCTACCGTCGTTTCCGTGGTATTACTTTATGTTAGGACTACCGTCGTGCTTAAACAATATCAGAAGGACGAGCTGTATAAGGTCATAGACGACAAAATCCTCGAGTTCATGATGAGTGAGAAATTTGAGAAGGCGTTGGAGAAGACCGATGTAGCGAAGAAGATCGACGACATAAACGATAAGTTAAACCAGCTCATTATTGCTATTTGCATAACGATCAGCGACCTTAAGGACAGCCCCATTTGCAAAAAGAGCAACGGTGGTTGAAAGTTGACGAGGATCGTGACGTTTCTGGGGAAGGCGAAATACCTAAAGGAGGTCATAGAGACAAACGGTATTACAGATGTGTTCGTGGACAGGTCGTATATCGAAGACGAGCTCTATTACGCCCCGAGCGGTGTCCGATATCACTTCCTAAATACGGGGGTGAAATACGACCCCCCTAACGAGATGTACAACAGGAGGATAAGGATAGCGATGATGATAAGGGAAATAGTGAAGACCGTAGACGACAACATAATCTTCGTGGACAGTGATGTACTCACGAAGGACGTAAGGAAGCTGGACGGGCTGGATAGACCCGCGGTCTTCCCCATACCGGCTAAGGCTAAGCCGTTCGAGTATATATTCGTGTTTTATTGGTCTACAAACTTTTACCTACCGCAGAGCTACAGACTGTTACTCAAAAGTGCACTTGACGAATACCTCCAAAACAACCTTTACCTCTTTGAACCCGTTGACCTGTACATCCACCGTAAATTAGGGAGTATCACGTTCTGGCTCCCGGGTGTATGTCACTATATTGACGATAAAAAATACTGCATCTAGTTCTAATAGAACGTCACGGGTATCATTGTACCGTAGAGCTGGATGCCCTGAGGGAGCGAAGGTGCCGAGTCCTGGAAGCTCCCGGTCACTGTGCTACCGCTTGTTAATGTAAATGTGACGGTAATTGATATCGTAGACGGGTACGACGTGTATCCCAGGTAAAACGTGAGCATGTCCTGAGTAAGTGAAATGATGTAGGACGACGCGTTAGTGGAAATCGATACGCTCTTGAGCTGGTTCGTCACTGCAAGACCTACCGCGTTACTTATAATGCCGGTACTGTCAGAGATAGTTAAGGTATAAACTACGGTATAAGTCCCCGGGCTTATTTGTGCTGGCGTGTTGATAGAGTCCACGAGGTACTGACCGAAATAGACTTGAATGGACAACGAGTTAGGTTGTGCCTGTATTGTAACAGACCCTTGTAACGTTATAACACCGGATTTATAAGAAGCCGACATGTTGATAGGTATGCCATTAACACTTGCTGTGATGTTATATGACGGGATATTGCCGAGCAACGTATTATACACGATGAGAAAAAGTTTGTTAAGGTCTACCATACCGGGTTCACGACCCTTGATATGTCACTGTGATTGTAGTGATGAGAACGTAGAAAGTGGCACCAGACACGGGAGGTGTTAATGTGGTGGAAGTAATACCTGTAATAGTAGGAAGGTTTTTAAAATTTACTTGGTTGCATAACATTACATCTATTTCTTGAACCCCTGTACCTAACGGAGCGGTGACAAGGAACTCCAAAACAACGCTGTTATTCTGGATATACGTAATAAAACCACTTAGACCTACACTAGGACAATTACCACCACATACAAAGTTACAAGACCCAATATCGAAGTACACAGTACATCTAGTATTACTCTGTGGAACTATTCCTACATTGTTTTGCAGTATAGGTGTAAAATAAACGAGATATGGAGGTATATTTTGGAACTCGATTAGCCACACGATAAACAAGTAGGAATCACTGGATTTATTAAATGAAGCACTTGTATATGCTATACGTACTGTATCAGTGTACATAGTAGTTGAATTATTGTTCTGATTAGTCACATAAGCTGACACATATAACTCCAGTTGTGATGTAGAGTATGTGCTGTTGGTGGTATCAAAACCAATATAAAAGTATTGAAACGTATATTTATTACTCCCCTGAAGGACTTGCATAAATATTGTGACGCCTTGGGAGCTAAGACCAATATTGCCAGTATAAGAGAGGATAATATTACCCTCTGAAGTAGTGAGAACCATTTTAGCTGGAGTTGTAGGGTTTGTATTACCCGAAGCATAAATCATAAATGTCATATATTGTTGTACTAACGTTGCTAAACCGTTAACGTCTATGGTATTCTTTTCAAGAGAATCAACAGGTGGCATTAAAGCTTCATATTCTTTATCAAGAATCCTTAGTTTCGTAAGCTTTAGGACTTTGAAGAAGTCCTCCTTCTTTACCGTGATTACCTTAACACGACCCTTAAACTTCACAACTTCATTCCTAAGCACGAGCTTCTGAACCATTTCAACCACCTTTCTTCTTACTCTGATAAACTAACCATTTGTCATCAAGTTTCGGTTTGCCGTTTTCATCGAACTTGAGCTGGTCTTTCGGGATGAGGTACACTTTTACATCAGCTTTGACTTTAGCCTCTAACTTTCTTTTCATATCTAAAAGTAAGGAAAAGAAGGTTATATGTTTTTCAGTTATGACGTGAATGTTACCGTTACGGTGAACGTACAGCCGGACGATGACTGACATTCACTACTGTTAAGCGTACTCGTAAAGATGTTTTGGTTCACGTTACCGTACGAACACGATATAATGATTTGCGTAACCGAAACTACCTCGTATTGGCTGTACGATATACTCCCCGATGCCGTAAATTCGGAGTCGCTGACCAGGCTAAACGATAACCCTACCGACCCGGACGACTGCTGACCGGTTTGCTCGTTCGTTATCGTGTAATACGCCGTAGCACTGCACCCTAGGTTCACTGTTAAGCCGGCAAACAACGCCTGAATAGCTTGCGTCACCAAGGTACCGAGGTCGCCGGGCAGGTTTATGGTGATGTTGAGTGATACGACAACAAATATGGTGGTGTTCGCGGTCTTCTGTACGTTATTGAGGGGTATGCTGAGTATGGTGTTGCCGTTGACGGCTATGACGAACGACGTCGCAGTATATACGGCGTCGCTATTGTCGAAATAGTAGTACGTCCCCGTTGATGGTACCAGGACGCCGGCACCATACTTGGTGTTGTTGGAGTCCAGGAAGTAGATAGACACGCTACTTAAACCCGAGGTCATGGCTTCGTAAACCAGGTAAGCTAGGTTGCTACTCATTACGACCCACTCACAGTATAACTCAAACTCCCGCTATAAGAACCTATACCCACTTGCTCTATCGTGTGGGTTACCGGCACATCGACGGGAGTGTAATAGGTATATGACTCGGGTGACGGTGCGATGGGGGCGAAGCCTACGGTGAGGGACACGCTGTCTGATAAAGACGTGGAGAACGGTATCCCGAACACGAACTGTACAGCCTCGGTAATGATGTCGGATAAATTGGTCTGGTAAGGTATCCCGAACGCGAACTGGATTGACTCAGCGATTGTGTCGCTAATGTTAGCAAGTACCCCCAACATCACACCGAAGAACTCGGTGACGGTATCGGCTAGCAGGTCATACGGTGGTATGCATAAGCTTTCCTGCACCTGAACCGTGGCACTCGCGTTTATATTGCTGGAAGACGCGGAGGCGGACTCGCTCGGCTGTGGCACGTTGTTGGGGTTGCAAAAGGATATACCCGGTGGCAGTATTATAGCCATAGCGTCGACGGAAGGCACTATTTCTACCGTCTGCTGAACCTGGTAGATGTTCTCCAACAACGTCAGTGCTATGTCCACCGTCATGCCCTGGCTGTACTCGTATTGAGAGGGCTCTATCAACTGCATGAAGAAGTTCGGCACGATTTCGAACACGTCCTGGAACTCCTGCACCGCGTTCTGGAAGACCACGTAACCACTTGTTAATGTAGCTGTACCGCCACCGGGAGTACCCATACCGATGACGTCTTCGATGAAGACTCCCGTTATGTTGGGTCTCTCCAACTGTACCTCTACCTGCTGAGGCGTCAGGGTGGACGGTTGCGGTGCCTGTAAGTCGGACACGGAAGCAGTGCCCTTAGAGCGTTGCGGTAACTGGACTGACGGTAAGTTTTGAGGTGGTTGTACCTGTGGCTGGGACGGTCTCGGGACGGTCTGTGTAGTCTGGGTGGAGCTGAAGAAGGACTGTATCAATGATTTGGTCATTGAAGAAATTAAGATAGCGAGAAAGGGTGAACCTAACAACAACAACGCCTTCCCTAAGAGACCTGTGAGACCGCTACCGGACAACGGGTATCTAGCGATACCGTAGACTATCTTGGGCAACAGCTCCATGAACGTGTTAAACCCGACGACATCGGGCATCGCACCGGCAATCCTCGACACTTCGCTGATGATCATATTAGGTATCATGGTCAGGAGGTTGGGCTGGTTCCCCGGGTCGGTAAAGAGGTTGTTAAGGAAACTGGCGACTTTATTGAAGAACGTGGGCATGTCGAGGAAGAAATTTGCTATCGTGACAAATATCGCGTATATGTCCGAGACCACGAGGGATATGAAGTTATAAGCGTCAACGAACATTTTTTTTATGTCGTTGATGACCGTCTGGACACCGGACACGAAATTATGTATTGTCGAGATGACGAAGTTGGCGACGGAGGAAGCGAACGCCTTCAGGTCGTTCCACAACGTCGTTAACGCGTGCAGTACCGTTGAGCCGAAGGCTTCCAATGCCCTCTCTACCGGAGCCATCATGGTGGCAAGACCGTTAGCAATAGTTTGTAAACCGTTCCAGATATAAGCACCGAACGTGTGTGCAAACCCGAGTATCGCACCGGCTATTTGCTGGAAAAAGTTAGCTATGTCCGAGGGCAGTTGTTGCATGAAGTTAGCGATTGACGAGAGACCGCCCGTGATGGCGTTCGCGACGGAACTGAAACCGGAACCTATAGCCGAGCCTATAGACTCGATACCCGAGAGGAATGCTTGACCGACTGACACCAGGAACGACATCTTTACTCCTCTATTACATTAATTACCAAAGTCGGGCTATATAACTTGAAGTACTGTACGTTAACGGTGATGGTGGTAGTGTAGATGAAATAGTTGTTGCTGATGCCGTAGAGCAGGAACAACGTGATGGTGTTGGACTGTTGCGTGTTGGTGAGTATAAACGGTTCGGATATGGGGTAAGCAGTGTTGCCGATGACGTAATACTGGACGCCCTGAAAGCCCAGGAGCTGTGTAGGTGGCAACGAACCGAATCCGGATACACTTAAATGAGACACGATACTTGGGATCTGTACAGCTATCGACGAACCGGATCCGGGTACACCTACATAAGGCGGGATACGTGCTTTGAGGACATCTAACAGACCTGACAGTTGGGTATAAAGGAAGGTGTTTTGCGGTATGAGGTCGTAAGGGACAAGTGTGAGTGCTACAATGATGTACGGTATATTCAGACAAAGCAGGGGCTGGTAATTAGGGAGTGCCACCTGTGAGTTCAACGTGAAGGAGAAGTTGGTGCACCCGGGTATATATAAGACGCCGTTCGACTCTATGGTCACCGTAGCGTCCCACGTAACTTTTATGAAAGTGTTAGGGTTCTTAGTAACGGAATTCGTCTTTGCGTAAGCTATAGCGTACAAATTATCTGCCCAGATTTGGATTTCGTCAAAAGTATACGAGTCGTCGGTCTCGTCCGTAGCACCGTATTCCAATTGAAACGACAGCGAATCGAGGTTACAGGAAGTCAGGTTGTTCTGGCACGAGCTGATGTTTATGACGTTTATCTGCTCGTTGTAACTCTGTAATTTAGCCGGCAACCTGGCAACTATTGTGCCTTGGTTAAGTAACACGACGTAAATATTAGAGGGGGGCTGAAACGAGACGGAATAATAGGAATAGGGTGAACGGTAATTCTGACCATACGTAAGCAGACCCTGTAGCAAGAACTTGTACTCCGGCGTAAGTGTATTGTGTACCTTGACCGCGGTTTTGTCACCTATTTGTACACTGAAGTAACTCTTAATCTTAACCGCCACTCGGCTGACCCCCTTGAGATTGTGTTATTGTAACGGTGAGTATAAAGTTTTCACCCGACGGTAGCAGGACTCCGACAAAATAAAGGACATCGAGGGAATATTTATTGAACTTAACATTAGTTAACATCGTGGAGACCAGGATTTGTAACGTGTTAAATAGACCGTTGGCGCTAGGCAGGAAAAATTGCACCACGTACTGCACCTCACTCTGAGAGACTATGTTGAGTGTAGTCTGAAAGTTCTGAGGTTGCAATGAAGCTATATTCCCCCTACAGACGTCTATCGCGTTCACGGTGCTTATCCCTTGGGGGAGCAGTTGGTTTATTTGAGTAATCTTGTTGCCGATTACGAAACTAGCTATCGGGTTCTGCTGTAACAGTAGCTGGCACCCGATAAAGCAAGAAGTACATCCTAATAAACTGCCTAACGCACATATAGCGGAACAGTTGTTTATACAGCTACTGTACTGCTCGACCTGTTGCTGGACGTTCGGTATCCGTTGTAAATCTTCAACCGTGACGCCGAGCATATATAGGAAGACGAGGTTGAAAAGTGAAAAAGGTATGAAAAACATATAGATAGTGCTTACGACGGAGATGCAGTCCATGCCCGTACAGTACTGTTCGCACTCCTGTATAACGTTCAGAAATGGGTTTATGAACTGGAGTGGTGTAGATATGCTGAAAGTGATGAACAGGACTAACGCGTAGTCCGCGGGTTTCTGTATAGGAGATGAGAACACGAAATCGGCGACCTCCATGAAGTCCTGTCCGTTCACCTGTGTATAAAACGTAATACCGGTAAACTCGTAAGGGGCTAAGTTCTTAAACACGGTTACAAACGTCACCGAGGTGACTTCGCTCTGCTCCTGACATTGGTCGTTGATATTATAAACGTCAACATGTGTTGTGTCGTCGACTATACCGGTCGACGAAGTGGCATAAACGTGGTAACCCGTCGGTTGGGGGTACTGACTGACATTGACACCGGTTATCGATGAGGCTATGGCGGACATGAACGCGGTCGTAAACGCAGGTTGGGCTAGGGACACATCACTCACCCTGATGCGTGAATAAGTTTTTCAGCGTCAATTGTCCGTAGGGTATCTTAACTACCAGAGCCGAGGCACCGGCACCGCTAGAAGGCACAGGTACGACGGCAAATTGCCTTATATGATTACCACCTAACGACAACGTCGTTATCGGTATTACGTACTGTCCAGAAGGACAGGGGTTATTAAAATTAAACGCGACATAGACATAATTATTGTCAACAAATTCACTTACGAACCCGGACACCGGTGATACATTTACTTGGCAATTACAAATGTCATAACAAACGAGATTCGTAATACCCTCAGGTTTTACGTTACTAGCCGTAGCAAGTATATTAACGAGCAAATTAGTGAGCGGTGTCTTGATATCCCCAGCCACATTTATAGCGTTGGGAAGGGCGAGGAGGGTAAAGTATAAGTTGAACACACTATAACCATAGACCAAATTAGGTAATACCAAATTCAAATTACAAGTTGATGAACAATAAGTAGCCTGCAACTGCTGGAGGTAGGAGTGCATATTCGCGAACGGCTGACCGCTCACCATCTCCACCCACCAGTCGACCTGAACTACGTCCTGGGGCTTCTTAATCAGCGGTGCGTTCAGGAACGCGTCGGACACGTGTACCAGCAGTGAGTGAGTGGAAGCAGTCCAGAGTTGCAGGTAGTCAAACGAATATTTTGTACGGGACGCGTCACTAAAACTGTAAACTATACGAGTATGTTCGTACCCGCTTACGGTCTCCTCAGTGAAAGAGACATGCGACATAATGGCTGAAGTCATAGGTACGTTTTCACGGTATAACTTAACTACAGCAGTCGACGGCATCGCGAAATACCCACCGTAAGTCGATGAGACACCGATAACCGCCTTCATAAGAGAGAGGATAAACGACGACGTGACGTTGTTGTGTTTTGACGCTACCAATTTACCGTTAATGTAAATGTTTATGCCCCCTCTCAATACAGGAGAAAGGACTTTCATGTCACCCACTCTAAAATACTAATGAAACAGTGAATAAAAAGTAAGCATATTCGAAACCGGGGGTGTTAATAGTCACGTTGACGACCGTGTTGCCCCCCATGGTGACCGTGACCTGGATAGCACCGGGTAGCTGAGACGTATTTAACACAAGGAGGAGGGCACCGAAGGAAGTGCAGGTAGTAAAACTATATTGATATATTATCTCGAAACCGCTACCGCTGTAACTAACCTGGGGTTGAGACTGGGGTTTGCACTGGTCGGAAGCGAATGCCGTGAACGTCTGCAAAAGTGCTTGAATGTCGACATATTGTGCGGGTTCAGCCGTCACGGTGAGCTGGACTATGATTACCAAAGCGTAGTCCGCGTTAGGGGGGAGCGTATTTATTAAAGCGAGCTGGTAAGTATTCCCTTGGGTAGTGGTAAAAGAGAGGGTGATTGCAAACGTACCCTGAGGGATAGTGGTAGAATAAAAAACTATTTTTACTCCAACGCTCTGAAGCATGTTTTGGTACTGAAAAAAGAACCCCGCATTAGAGTTTGATGAACCGGACACGTTTTGCCCGATGACACTCTGACCTGACGGCTGGAACGACGCCGTCATCGTTTGAATACAGCCGTCGCTACCCGTAGCATATTTCGTCATGTACCTTAAGATATCGGTAGAAACCGAAGCGGAATAGTTAGGCGTCGGGGAAGACATCAGAAGTCTACCTCATCGGTAGGTTCGGCGACGGGAGCGTTCTGTGCATGATTAGACCCGAGGTACACCTTAATGTAAACATCATCACCGTTCTTGACGAGCTCGTATTTGGCTTTCAGCATGTCCAGGATGTCGTTCTTAAGGACGGCTTTGATGACGAGGGACTTTATGAACTGGTTTTTAGGTCTCGCCGTAGCGTAAACGACAAGTTCGTTGTTTTCGGTGACGTCTACTTTCAATACCTTTTCAACGTCCTGCGTGTTCTTCAAGAAATACGTCACTAATTTATATGCAGATATTATTACTGCGTTGTTGTTCACGTCGACGGACACTACCACGTTTTTAATTATGTTCTCTATTTGCTCCCTTGACAACTGGGGTTGGCTAGACATTTTCCCTCACCTCATGGGTATAAATTATTGTTTATAAGTATTGCGATCGTCCCTATAAACTGCAGAGTTCTCCACGGGTGTTGCTGGAACTCGGTGTAAAACTTGTACATATAACGGTACCCGAGCCTTAAGAACAGTATAATGTAGTGGACTGCTATCCTGAAGTACTTCTCAATAATCCCTGCTACCCTGCTGGCGACGCCCATTACCTTATCGATTACGGACTTAAACGCGGTGACCACCGCGGAACCGAAGCGTGCTAAAGCTCTCTCGAGGTCACCGATAATCGTACCTATAGCGTCAGCTACGCCTCCTGCACCTCCACCTACCATGCCCGCAATTGCAAGAGCTTCAGCCATACTCCCACTGTATATAAATTTATTTTTAGACGGATAAATTTTATCATGAGATGCCGTTGAGGGAGGTCATCGTCTATGTGCCCTGCAGGGGAAACTGTAGCTTTTATTACATCTTCCAGAACGTAAGACAAAGGTTCAAACACTACGACCTGACCCAGTCCCTCATGTCCCCCACCTACTTTAACATTACAGACGCGAAAGGGTTTTTGGAGTCGTTCAGTTGCGTTTATCAGGACAGACCGATGGTATTGTGGGTCGACACACCGTTCCTTGTGGACTACGGGTGCGATATAGAAAAAGCGAAAATATATACGACATCGGAATACGTAAAGGGACTGATAAAGGACATAACACATGTAGACGGCATATTAAGACCCCCGTACAACCTTGTAGCCGAACAGGAGCGGAAAGAGGACGTAAAAAAGGAATACCTCTTCGCAGTAGTCGGTGCAGAACCGAGAGGCGGAAAAGTGATAAGGAAAAGGATAGAGTACACAGTAAACATGTTAAGAGGAATGGGACTAAGGGAGCTCACAAAGGTAGTATCGAACGTAGGAGACTATGACATACCCGCATTCACGATGGACGTAAAAGACCTTTACAGGCTGTTGCACAAGTCGTACTTCTACGTCTCACTGTCGAAGTCCGAGGGGTTCGGCATGCCACTGATGGAGGCTATGAGCGTCGGTGTACCGGCGGTGTACGTCAACG
>Ga0208151_100369_pt1 | contig 19574 bp, 12 predicted proteins | sample ECH_Bhost_MetaG_FD_187130 | JGI IMG/M metagenome (GOLD analysis project Ga0208151, IMG submission 187130) | Hot spring microbial mat communities from Yellowstone National Park, Wyoming, USA - ECH_B host_MetaG (SPAdes) (version 2) | ecosystem: Environmental > Aquatic > Thermal springs > Hot... | reverse complement strand
CTGTTGATATCCATCGCCGTATTCGGTTTCAAACCCTCAAAGGATCGCTACAAACCAAAACGCTAATATTAGTGTCGATAGCCTTCCTATTCAGTTTCAAACCCTCAAAGGATCGCTACAAACCGACTTCTAACATGCCTGCGTCAATCTTATCGATTGGTTTCAAACCCTCAAAGGATCGCTACAAACCAAAAAGTAAGTAGTCTCTGTTTAGTTGTGAAAGAAGTTTCAAACCCTCAAAGGATCGCTACAAACTACCACAACTCTTCGCAAACGAGCCTACGACATCTTCGTTTCAAACCCTCAAAGGATCGCTACAAACTTTCCTTTATTCTAAGATGAGCTGGTTTCCGCAGTCAAAGTTTCAAACCCTCAAAGGATCGCTACAAACCCGAATCTTAAGTTACTACCAACAGATACGTTGAACGGTTTCAAACCCTCAAAGGATCGCTACAAACTAGAACTGTTATACTCTGTGACGGTAATGTTGAGCTGAGTTTCAAACCCTCAAAGGATCGCTACAAACTTCGATGTTGAGAGTTTCATAAAGGGTTTAACAACGTTTCAAACCCTCAAAGGATCGCTACAAACATTTTACAGTGATGCAAATAATATTACGGTTTTCCGTTTCAAACCCTCAAAGGATCGCTACAAACTTCCACCACGGGCACCCCTCTCATGGGGTCACCATGTTTCAAACCCTCAAAGGATCGCTACAAACTATTTCTACTCTCTAAAGACTAGAGATATATTAGTTTGTTTCAAACCCTCAAAGGATCGCTACAAACTATTATGGCTGCCCTACTTTTTGGTATGATACCGTAGTTTCAAACCCTCAAAGGATCGCTACAAACTCCTATTATCTTCAAAGATAGAAAAGTAGGAAAAAGGTTTCAAACCCTCAAAGGATCGCTACAAACCTCAGGGAGGAGAGGCTGGTGCTCAGGTCCCTTATGGTTTCAAACCCTCAAAGGATCGCTACAAACGAATTTTGCCTTATACTTTGTAGTTTTTATGTCGACAGTTTCAAACCCTCAAAGGATCGCTACAAACTCTTCAATCGTTTCGATATCGTTTTTCTTGCGTGGTTTCAAACCCTCAAAGGATCGCTACAAACTCATAACTGCCTTCACCACACCCTTATAGCTTACAGTGTTTCAAACCCTCAAAGGATCGCTACAAACTTGAGGCTTTTTCTTGCTTATATGCAGTTATTCGAGTTTCAAACCCTCAAAGGATCGCTACAAACCTGAGAAACCGTTCTTGTATTTATCATGAAGTTCTGGGTTTCAAACCCTCAAAGGATCGCTACAAACAGTATCTGTCCAAGGACCTTCACCAACACTTTACGCGTTTCAAACCCTCAAAGGATCGCTACAAACTCATCGAGTATAGCCGAAATGGCGTCAGTCCTGAAGGTTTCAAACCCTCAAAGGATCGCTACAAACCTGTTGAGATTGTGCCTTTAGGAATTCCATAATTGAATGTTTCAAACCCTCAAAGGATCGCTACAAACATACCAACACCTCAACTCAAAGGCACGACAGAACTCGTTTCAAACCCTCAAAGGATCGCTACAAACGTTTATTATTAACACAATAGAGATCTAAGACCTTCAGGTTTCAAACCCTCAAAGGATCGCTACAAACGATTAAAGAGCTAGAGATCACTGAGGAAGACGCCTAGTTTCAAACCCTCAAAGGATCGCTACAAACTGATTCACTCATACGTAAAACTCAACGCCAGGGAAAGTTTCAAACCCTCAAAGGATCGCTACAAACTGGAAGAAATTGGAGAAACAAATTTTGCACGTTCTCTAGTTTCAAACCCTCAAAGGATCGCTACAAACCACGGTTATAGCCCAAAAATGGGAGCAGGAAAATTAGTTTCAAACCCTCAAAGGATCGCTACAAACCTTCACCGAAATAATAACGAAAGAAGTTTTCCTGGTTTCAAACCCTCAAAGGATCGCTACAAACTAGCATACAGTGTCACCCAGCTGTTTGCGGCTGAGCCGTATTTCAAACCCTCAAAGGATCGCTACAAACCAAACTTCCACGTCCCGAGGGGCATATTACTCGGAATCGAGGTTTGTATTTCAAACCCTCAAAGGATCGCTACAAACTTCCATTCCTCGTATCGCTGAACACAGTGGCCGGGAAGATTTCAAACCCTCAAAGGATCGCTACAAACAATAGCCATCCGAAAGAGTAGCATTTCCGATCACGAATTTCAAACCCTCAAAGGATCGCTACAAACTCGATCTGCAGTAGCTCCCTCACGTATTCGCTCAAGTAATTTCAAACCCTCAAAGGATCGCTACAAACGACATAGGGGGAAATGAATACGTCCTCGAGGCAGTCAATTTCAAACCCTCAAAGGATCGCTACAAACCGAAAATGCCCTCACCGAATGAGGGAGAATATGCCAATTTCAAACCCTCAAAGGATCGCTACAAACGCTTTCCCTCTTTTTTCGGTATCTATTCCCATCTGGTATTTCAAACCCTCAAAGGATCGCTACAAACATCTGTTCAATAGACGGAACAGTGTTGGTCGAGATCGAATTTCAAACCCTCAAAGGATCGCTACAAACCCAGATCCCTCCCAACATGCTCCTCCCCAGCATCAATTATTTCAAACCCTCAAAGGATCGCTACAAACTCCTCGAACTCTTACACACCGGTCAGCTGGAGTTAATTTCAAACCCTCAAAGGATCGCTACAAACTCTTCCCCATCCCAAAGTAGATAGACCTCCACAAACTAATTTCAAACCCTCAAAGGATCGCTACAAACTGAAAGTTGACACGGAGACAGCCAAGTCGTGGCTTTTATTTCAAACCCTCAAAGGATCGCTACAAACCTTCCTGGGAGGTTGAGAACAGGATTACAGTGTAGATTTCAAACCCTCAAAGGATCGCTACAAACCATCCGTTAGTTTTGCTACTCACGCTACTCTTCTTCATACATTTCAAACCCTCAAAGGATCGCTACAAACAGGAGAGCCAATACGTGATAATCCCATTAGGGAACGCATTTCAAACCCTCAAAGGATCGCTACAAACACGATGAGCCGTATGGCATCTGGTACGATGTGACGTATTTCAAACCCTCAAAGGATCGCTACAAACGGTCGGGGTCCAGGAGCGCTATCTCTTCAGCATATAGCTATTTCAAACCCTCAAAGGATCGCTACAAACCGGTGAAGGTCTTCCCGCTCCCCGTGGGCATCTCGAGGAATTTCAAACCCTCAAAGGATCGCTACAAACAATAGCTGAGCGCTTTTCGTGTCAAGTTTGAGACCCAATTTCAAACCCTCAAAGGATCGCTACAAACCCTGGAGTCGAATCCCAATTTTTTGAGATCATCTCTATTATTTCAAACCCTCAAAGGATCGCTACAAACCTGGACCCCGACCGTCTGAATCCGGCCGACGTTTTCATTAATTTCAAACCCTCAAAGGATCGCTACAAACAAGAGGAAGATGACGAAATAGACACGTCACAGCTATAATTTCAAACCCTCAAAGGATCGCTACAAACTCCTTTAGTACTTTATGTATTTCTTCCGCTTCATCGCTATTTCAAACCCTCAAAGGATCGCTACAAACGCCCTTTCAACTAAAAAACTTGAGAAACGACCAGGGTATTTCAAACCCTCAAAGGATCGCTACAAACTCTCTACGTTATTGTGCCTGAGAAGAACGTTATCGCTATTTCAAACCCTCAAAGGATCGCTACAAACAGTCCTGTTTGGGCCGATAGCGATATTGTAGCATAGATTTCAAACCCTCAAAGGATCGCTACAAACCGTTAGCACGGCTTTACCATGCGGCCGAGTAGTTCTATATTTCAAACCCTCAAAGGATCGCTACAAACTAAATCTTTTCCCTTCCATAACCTTTTAGATATTTTAGAATTTCAAACCCTCAAAGGATCGCTACAAACTGACGTCAATGCACTCGCAAGAGAGAAGGCGAAAGAATTTCAAACCCTCAAAGGATCGCTACAAACAGGCTGACCGAATCGCATTATATGCATTCGGTCATTAATTTCAAACCCTCAAAGGATCGCTACAAACAAAATGTAAATCGTCGATGGAATGCGAGGAAATATGAATTTCAAACCCTCAAAGGATCGCTACAAACTTCCATTCCTCGTATCGCTGAACACAGTGGCCGGGAAGGATTTCAAACCCTCAAAGGATCGCTACAAACGAATTGATACGGACTGGTAGGCGAGATATTGACGTTAATTTCAAACCCTCAAAGGATCGCTACAAACGAATTGATACGGACTGGTAGGCGAGATATTGACGTTAATTTCAAACCCTCAAAGGATCGCTACAAACGGCTGACCGAATCGCATTATATGCATTCGGTCATTAATTTCAAACCCTCAAAGGATCGCTACAAACGATGTGTATCTAGTATGGCATAATGACGAATTTAGCAATTTCAAACCCTCAAAGGATCGCTACAAACATCCCACTCTAATGCCAACTCCCGATTTCGTGACCAATTTCAAACCCTCAAAGGATCGCTACAAACCACGTGAGACCAGAGTTGCTTCGTTAGTCTTCACGAATTTCAAACCCTCAAAGGATCGCTACAAACAGTGATAGGAAGCGGTGGAGCGATAGCCTATCAGTATTTCAAACCCTCAAAGGATCGCTACAAACTTCCAGGCAAACCTCATACACGCCATGTTTTGCGTTCTATTTCAAACCCTCAAAGGATCGCTACAAACTAGTACTTCGTATATCATCAAAGTCAGCATCAATAAGATTTCAAACCCTCAAAGGATCGCTACAAACCGGTGTTCTGCCGTAGGTACATGTCGACGACCTCGTAATTTCAAACCCTCAAAGGATCGCTACAAACAGAATGCAAATATTACAAATCATGAGTACCATTGATGAATTTCAAACCCTCAAAGGATCGCTACAAACAGCACACCTATCGGAATGATACGACTAGTCCTTGACTTATTTCAAACCCTCAAAGGATCGCTACAAACCACTTCAACTTCTTCCTAGTCCCTCCGGTGCCTGGATTTCAAACCCTCAAAGGATCGCTACAAACGTCCCTGAGCCACCTCCTAGTTATGTAGTGTTCTTTTGCATTTCAAACCCTCAAAGGATCGCTACAAACCAGTCCTCAATAAGATAATCACTATCTAGCCATGCGGATTTCAAACCCTCAAAGGATCGCTACAAACCGTCACCGTCCTCAGTCTTCGTGACGACTTTCTCCGATTTCAAACCCTCAAAGGATCGCTACAAACGAAGTATTTCACGCATACACTCGGAAAAGCGTGGAATTTCAAACCCTCAAAGGATCGCTACAAACGAAAAACGGCTTTATAGAATGCAGGAAAAGGGTTTAAATTTCAAACCCTCAAAGGATCGCTACAAACCAAACCAAACACCACAGTCACTTTCAATGTCACGGTGAAGTATTTCAAACCCTCAAAGGATCGCTACAAACTCAGAGGTCTAACGACGAACTGGAAAAGCACCGTCCATTTCAAACCCTCAAAGGATCGCTACAAACCGACCACCTGTGGTGTCGTCTACCTCCCTCACATTCCATTTCAAACCCTCAAAGGATCGCTACAAACAACTCCTTTAATCCTCCGATATCTTCTTTTGATTCAATTTCAAACCCTCAAAGGATCGCTACAAACTTTCCAATATTACTTGTTGTCGATACTGCAGAGCCGATTTCAAACCCTCAAAGGATCGCTACAAACCGTATTGGCTCTCCTCAGGGAGTGGCATTTTCTCGAGATTTCAAACCCTCAAAGGATCGCTACAAACGTAGTTTTTCCAGTTCCTCTATTGGAAATTTCGATAATTTCAAACCCTCAAAGGATCGCTACAAACAAACGTCATAATGAACAGTTAAAAAAGAGGGATATAATTTCAAACCCTCAAAGGATCGCTACAAACCATATTCTCTGCTGCAGTTGTATATTTCTCTCTCTTATTTCAAACCCTCAAAGGATCGCTACAAACACATAACAGAGAAGGGAAGAAAACTATTGGAGGCTTGTTTCAAACCCTCAAAGGATCGCTACAAACAGTTATAGTAAGCATAAAGATCTGCAGCTCTCTCGGTTTCAAACCCTCAAAGGATCGCTACAAACAAACTGACATTTAAAAAATTTCAAGATGAGGAAAGAAGGGGTGTTTCAAACCCTCAAAGGATCGCTACAAACTCGACCATGGGCTGGTCACCTCATCCCTCTTCTTCTTCAGTTTCAAACCCTCAAAGGATCGCTACAAACCCTTCACCTCCCACGCCCCCTCCTCCAGGGAGTTCGGTTTCAAACCCTCAAAGGATCGCTACAAACAACAGTGCCGTTGGCACGAGTAGAGAAGGGTGAAAGGTGTTTCAAACCCTCAAAGGATCGCTACAAACATGTTATCAGGAAGATGGATTTTTTCTCCCTTTAGTTGTTTCAAACCCTCAAAGGATCGCTACAAACCCTCCCTGGACCTCCCAACAGAAAAAAGGGATAAGAGTTTCAAACCCTCAAAGGATCGCTACAAACGCAGGAGAAGAAAGTGCAAGAGGAAAAAGAGGAGGAGTTTCAAACCCTCAAAGGATCGCTACAAACCAGCAAACATATCAATATAATCCCTCAGAGAGGATCGGTTTCAAACCCTCAAAGGATCGCTACAAACACGCGGTAGAAAATTCAATCCAACTACAGCAACTAACGTTTCAAACCCTCAAAGGATCGCTACAAACATTCGCCACTTGAAGCTGACACTGTGACACGGCAGTGGTGTTTCAAACCCTCAAAGGATCGCTACAAACAGTCCATTTAATTCAAAACTTCCGCCTCTACTAGTTAGGTTTCAAACCCTCAAAGGATCGCTACAAACACCCCTAAAAGTCTCTTTCATTCAAATCCATATTTTAATACCTCAGCTACACTTTTTCATGTTTCAAACCCTCAAAGGATCGCTACAAACAACTCGGAAATAGAGTCTATTTCTGATGGGAGAAGTTTTGTTTCAAACCCTCAAAGGATCGCTACAAACTTGCTAGGGGGGCGTACCCCCCGAAATTCAGTTTTCAAGTTTCAAACCCTCAAAGGATCGCTACAAACATTTTGCATGCCTAGATAGAAAAATAGGAAAATTTGGTTTCAAACCCTCAAAGGATCGCTACAAACTGTAGGAGTTTCTGTAATCTCATTTCTAGGCTGGCATAGGTTTCAAACCCTCAAAGGATCGCTACAAACCGTGTGAAACCTATAGCTTGTATTGATGTAGGATCAATGTTTCAAACCCTCAAAGGATCGCTACAAACTTTCATGCAGAGGTCACCTAACTCTGGAGGTCTATGAGTTTCAAACCCTCAAAGGATCGCTACAAACAGAGTATTCTTTATCGCATATTTGTCTAACTCTTCTAAGTTTCAAACCCTCAAAGGATCGCTACAAACGTAGCCAATGGTGGCACGTCAACGACAAGCGTGACAAGTTTCAAACCCTCAAAGGATCGCTACAAACTATTGTAATTTTATAGCAAATAGTTTAGCAGAATTGTTTCAAACCCTCAAAGGATCGCTACAAACTTCCAGGGCGGGGATGGATAGCCCCCTTATAGAAAGTTGTTTCAAACCCTCAAAGGATCGCTACAAACTCTACTTCTCACTGTAGAAACTTTTGTACCTAAAGGTTGTTTCAAACCCTCAAAGGATCGCTACAAACCAAAACTAACAATTATGAAATTCCAGAAAATAAATAGGTTTCAAACCCTCAAAGGATCGCTACAAACCATTGTCTCCCATTCACTTCCCTAATTGGGGGTTTTGTTTCAAACCCTCAAAGGATCGCTACAAACGTGGTCTATGACGGGCTATTATATGTGTTAGAAATCAGTTTCAAACCCTCAAAGGATCGCTACAAACATTCGAAAAACTGAAAAATAATACTCATGATTTTTTTGTTTCAAACCCTCAAAGGATCGCTACAAACAGCGTAATCGCCCCCGTTTAACGGAATTTTTTTAGTGTTTCAAACCCTCAAAGGATCGCTACAAACATTTAGTTATTTTCATTCTCAGAAGATTTATCAGCCTGGTTTCAAACCCTCAAAGGATCGCTACAAACCATTTTCTGTTTTATGTTTACGAAAAATGTGATATCTGTTTCAAACCCTCAAAGGATCGCTACAAACTGAAAGATAAAAAAAATTGTGAGATGATAAAATATGGAGTTTCAAACCCTCAAAGGATCGCTACAAACTTGGTTTGAAAAATTCATCAATTGGTTTAGCAAATCTGGTTTCAAACCCTCAAAGGATCGCTACAAACCAAGATAGGAATCAAAAGTACAAATGTCCATATTGTGAGTTTCAAACCCTCAAAGGATCGCTACAAACGCCTAGGAATGCAAAAAGATTTGGCAAACTTAATTGTTGTTTCAAACCCTCAAAGGATCGCTACAAACTCACAATATGGACAACTATACAAATTTTTCATGTTATCTGTTTCAAACCCTCAAAGGATCGCTACAAACACAAGAACAAAAAGAAGAACAAAAACCGAAAAGAGGTTTCAAACCCTCAAAGGATCGCTACAAACTTATTTACGCCGGAAATCCATATTCAATGATTCTCGAGTTTCAAACCCTCAAAGGATCGCTACAAACTACTTACCACAGATGACTAAAATAGCAATAGAAGGGTTTCAAACCCTCAAAGGATCGCTACAAACAACTTCAAACAATTGAGGAGAAATTAGAACAATGTCTGTTTCAAACCCTCAAAGGATCGCTACAAACAGTAATAGCGTTTTGCCCGAATCATTAGCGAGATTTAGTTTCAAACCCTCAAAGGATCGCTACAAACGTAACTTATCATTTTCTATCTTCACTTGGTTTACTTCGTTTCAAACCCTCAAAGGATCGCTACAAACTTACGAGAGGGCCCCAAAGAAGGGAGGTGGAAAGGGTTTCAAACCCTCAAAGGATCGCTACAAACATCAGGAAATTGCAATTTCCTCAATACTCTCAATTAGTTTCAAACCCTCAAAGGATCGCTACAAACGAAAGAAGAAAAGACGTTCTCAAAATCCCTGATGTTGTTTCAAACCCTCAAAGGATCGCTACAAACTTGAGGAAACTCATGCTCTCAGAAGACGCGATTTTTGTTTCAAACCCTCAAAGGATCGCTACAAACTTTTCCTTGCTTCTTAGCTATTTCTTCAAGTGTGTTGTTTCAAACCCTCAAAGGATCGCTACAAACTCATACCTTCTATGGGGAACGTAAGGCTTCCCCTTCTGTTTCAAACCCTCAAAGGATCGCTACAAACAACAAATTGTAATGATAAGTTTAAAAACCCTAAGCGTGTTTCAAACCCTCAAAGGATCGCTACAAACCTACAAACTAGATAGGGACCAGGACTATCACTTCCCCATCACGATGTTTCAAACCCTCAAAGGATCGCTACAAACTCTTATAGAGTTAAAAACAATCTCAACTAACTATTTTGTTTCAAACCCTCAAAGGATCGCTACAAACCTATGGATCCCTGTTCTAAACTAAAAGTCTAAAAATAGTTTCAAACCCTCAAAGGATCGCTACAAACTACTTAATTACATTTTTTATATCTTCTTCAGTTTTTTAGTTTCAAACCCTCAAAGGATCGCTACAAACACTTTGTAGTATTTAACCTTTTCGCTAAGCATTTCGCGTTTCAAACCCTCAAAGGATCGCTACAAACGATATATTTTTATTTCTGCCTAGATTGTTCCCATTATTGTTTCAAACCCTCAAAGGATCGCTACAAACATGCGGGAAATGACTTTCTATTTAGCACTTTTTGATAGTTTCAAACCCTCAAAGGATCGCTACAAACTCCTATCGCCTATCTTTTTATATCCAAAAAGGAAGAGTTTCAAACCCTCAAAGGATCGCTACAAACATCTTGGTGTGTGACCTTTTGCCATTTTTGGTCAATGTTTCAAACCCTCAAAGGATCGCTACAAACACAGTGTAAAGGGAAGCTATTGATAGAAATGTTCAAGTTTCAAACCCTCAAAGGATCGCTACAAACGCTCCTGATGTTTCTAATCGTATGCCATCACCCTCAGAGTTTCAAACCCTCAAAGGATCGCTACAAACTTAGACGCCATCATAGCCACTTCCTGTTGGTCTTCTTGGTTTCAAACCCTCAAAGGATCGCTACAAACACTGGTTTTTCCCATTTTATACACAATGACTATAGCAGTTTCAAACCCTCAAAGGATCGCTACAAACTTTGAACCTCCTCCACCTCCGCCCTGAGCCATTACTACGTTTCAAACCCTCAAAGGATCGCTACAAACATATGTCGGAAATATGGAAACGAGAAGAAAAAGATGGTTTCAAACCCTCAAAGGATCGCTACAAACTATACCTTGCCTTCAATATTAAATTGAGGGAGGGGCCAAAGGTTTCAAACCCTCAAAGGATCGCTACAAACTCCGTTGACATTGATCCTCATCTCCGACTTCTTTATGTTTCAAACCCTCAAAGGATCGCTACAAACAATCAAAAAGGAAGAAATCTCAGGAAAAATGGAGATAGGTTTCAAACCCTCAAAGGATCGCTACAAACTCTCTATCCAATCCTAGCACTCTCCCTTTTTTGGTTAGCAGTTTCAAACCCTCAAAGGATCGCTACAAACGACTACCTTTTTGATCTCCTTCGATGGGGGGAACGGGTTTCAAACCCTCAAAGGATCGCTACAAACTATTCTATCACTAACGGCCAACGATGGGTCAAACGTCAGTTTCAAACCCTCAAAGGATCGCTACAAACTACACAGGTTCAGGTTGGACGAGAAAACGTCACTTGGTTTCAAACCCTCAAAGGATCGCTACAAACACTGAATGTTCTGACGCTCTACAATATTTTCCGCAAGTTTCAAACCCTCAAAGGATCGCTACAAACCTCCTCAATTCGTGCTTTATATTCATCTAATTTATCTAGTTTCAAACCCTCAAAGGATCGCTACAAACACTGTAGAACTTACTCCTGAAACGTTAGAAGGGTCAGTTTCAAACCCTCAAAGGATCGCTACAAACAATAGAAGCCAAACATATACGACGGTTTGGGATTTCTGTTTCAAACCCTCAAAGGATCGCTACAAACACCCTTGACAGAGTCAGTGACCCAGACAATTATTTGAGTTTCAAACCCTCAAAGGATCGCTACAAACTTGCTCCTCACTTTTTTACCGCATACCTCACACTCGAGTTTCAAACCCTCAAAGGATCGCTACAAACCAAGAAAACCTAGTGCAAGATGTTCTATCTATTCTAAAGTTTCAAACCCTCAAAGGATCGCTACAAACCAAACCGAATCTCAACAACCTGAACAAAGTCCTCCTAGTTTCAAACCCTCAAAGGATCGCTACAAACACAACACCTACGACAGGAGGATCACTACCGATAGGCAGTTTCAAACCCTCAAAGGATCGCTACAAACCTTCCTCTTTGAGTCTAGCATATTCCTCCTTAGTGAGTTTCAAACCCTCAAAGGATCGCTACAAACCCTATCCTAGTTGAAAGCCCTTCATCGTGAAATTTGTTTCAAACCCTCAAAGGATCGCTACAAACAATTGTAGACGAATTGAATGGAAAATGACGTCTTGAAGTTTCAAACCCTCAAAGGATCGCTACAAACCTTAGCGGGAGAATGAGCCCGAGAAAGAGAACGTTTTGTTTCAAACCCTCAAAGGATCGCTACAAACAAGTACGGGTCGTTAGTCTGCGGGTAAGGTACGTTGAGTTTCAAACCCTCAAAGGATCGCTACAAACAAATTGTTCTCGGACGGTCGTGATGAGAGGGTTATGTTTCAAACCCTCAAAGGATCGCTACAAACGCTTGACTTATGTCTATCCCTTCTTCTTTACACAACCTGTTTCAAACCCTCAAAGGATCGCTACAAACCAGTGCCGTTGGCACGAGTAGAGAAGGGTGAAAGGTGTTTCAAACCCTCAAAGGATCGCTACAAACGAATATATTTCAGCGTTTTCACCGCAATCCAACAAGTTTCAAACCCTCAAAGGATCGCTACAAACTTCCTATCGCCTATCTTTTTATATCCAAAAAGGAAGAGTTTCAAACCCTCAAAGGATCGCTACAAACAAGAAATACCCACCAGGTCTCTTTTTATTTCTTATATGTTTCAAACCCTCAAAGGATCGCTACAAACAAACCCGTCAATAGTATTGTTTCTCTGAGATGGTCTTGTTTCAAACCCTCAAAGGATCGCTACAAACTGTTTATTTAGCGACTGTCGGTTTAGCAAATACAATTAAGTTTCAAACCCTCAAAGGATCGCTACAAACATGTATGGTCTTCCAAAATTAGATAACGCTCTTGAGTTTCAAACCCTCAAAGGATCGCTACAAACCTTTTTCTTCAATTCTCATGTATGAATATTTGTTATGTTTCAAACCCTCAAAGGATCGCTACAAACTTACAACATCCTTAAAATTAGTAGTACAGTCCTCAAGTTTCAAACCCTCAAAGGATCGCTACAAACATGATGATGCATATATAAATACTCTATATGTAGAAGAGTTTCAAACCCTCAAAGGATCGCTACAAACTTCGGTTTAGAAATTTGGAGAAAATACTTGCCTTCATGTTTCAAACCCTCAAAGGATCGCTACAAACTTCGGTTTAGAAATTTGGAGAAAATACTTGCCTTCATGTTTCAAACCCTCAAAGGATCGCTACAAACATGAAGAAGTTGCAATGCAAAACTTGCACAGAATAGTTTCAAACCCTCAAAGGATCGCTACAAACGCTCAGCCTCCTCAGACTCTGATTATCCTCATTCGATGTTTCAAACCCTCAAAGGATCGCTACAAACATCTCTCTCATCACTCTCTCTCTTTTTCCAGGTATCGTTTCAAACCCTCAAAGGATCGCTACAAACGTGGAAACTAAGACCGAGGGGGTGACAGTCGTGAGATGGTTTCAAACCCTCAAAGGATCGCTACAAACTCTTCGTATATCTTCCAAGTCTCCGGGTCATACTCCATGTTTCAAACCCTCAAAGGATCGCTACAAACTCTGCAAACAATTGATAGTCCTTATTCATTTGGCTTAGTTTCAAACCCTCAAAGGATCGCTACAAACCGCGGAATAGCTATCCGAAAGAGTAGCATTTCCGATCACGAGTTTCAAACCCTCAAAGGATCGCTACAAACCCCCCTGAGTAGGGTTTTTTATTTCCCTGGCGTTGAGTTGTTTCAAACCCTCAAAGGATCGCTACAAACAACTTTCACTTTGTCTCTTAGAATTTTGAAAAATTGTGTTTCAAACCCTCAAAGGATCGCTACAAACTGACTTCGTAGTGCTTCAAATCTTTGAAAGATATAGAGTTTCAAACCCTCAAAGGATCGCTACAAACATCTGCAGTAGCTCCCTCACGTATTCGCTCAAGTAGTTTCAAACCCTCAAAGGATCGCTACAAACAAACTCGAACCTCCCGAGGAGCTACGTGATTATATATGTTTCAAACCCTCAAAGGATCGCTACAAACACCAAAGTCCCTAATCCTCCAACTGTAATGAACTTCAGGTTTCAAACCCTCAAAGGATCGCTACAAACTGGAAGGACTCCAAAGGCCATCTACTCTTCTTCCTCGAGTTTCAAACCCTCAAAGGATCGCTACAAACATAATGAGAACAAGTGAAGGAACAACATCATTCATCTGTTGTTTCAAACCCTCAAAGGATCGCTACAAACCTTTCATGTGTCCCCTCCACCTCTTCACATCTACGTTGTTTCAAACCCTCAAAGGATCGCTACAAACCTGTACTCCCTGCCTGAATGGTCAGATAGCCGAATGTGTTTCAAACCCTCAAAGGATCGCTACAAACGATCCGCCTGTTACACTCTCTCTATCTATCTCTATACAGTTTCAAACCCTCAAAGGATCGCTACAAACTTCGCCAAAGGTTTCGGGGAATACCTCAGGAGCCTGGAAGTTTCAAACCCTCAAAGGATCGCTACAAACACGATCCGTCAGACGTCTATTACGAGAGGGCAAAGGACAGTTTCAAACCCTCAAAGGATCGCTACAAACACGGGCTCTTATCCTGCTTCGTTGAGAGCCAGATGGGAAGTTTCAAACCCTCAAAGGATCGCTACAAACTCCGTTCTCTGTTACGGTGATCGACGTAGGTACGTTAGTTTCAAACCCTCAAAGGATCGCTACAAACTTGCTGCGGAGTGCTCAACACGCCTCCTTCGCGTGCTGGTTTCAAACCCTCAAAGGATCGCTACAAACAAGATCGATGATGACATTTTCAACATCGACGTTAGGTTTCAAACCCTCAAAGGATCGCTACAAACACAGGCCATGTTCACGAAACAGGCCCAGCAATACCCGTTTCAAACCCTCAAAGGATCGCTACAAACACTGTAGTAAGCGGTACATCCGGCAGTGACTATGTAGGTTTCAAACCCTCAAAGGATCGCTACAAACTGGGGATCGTGAAAGCATCCAACGGCATTCAAATTCTCTTGTTTCAAACCCTCAAAGGATCGCTACAAACTCACGAAACTTCCAAATTGTGGAAGAAAAAGATGTTGTTTCAAACCCTCAAAGGATCGCTACAAACATATCATCAAGATGTGTAAGGATTTTGGCGTTTCATAGTTTCAAACCCTCAAAGGATCGCTACAAACGTCCAAATTCACTAACAAAGTGTACATTTTGCGGAACTGTTTCAAACCCTCAAAGGATCGCTACAAACTGACACCATGAAATCGTATAGTTTCTTCGCCATTCTGTTTCAAACCCTCAAAGGATCGCTACAAACCATACCCATCATGATATACTCATCAACGCACCATATGTTTCAAACCCTCAAAGGATCGCTACAAACACAGGAAGGGCAGGACTATGAACGCTATTTCCGTCAGTTTCAAACCCTCAAAGGATCGCTACAAACTCCGTTACGATCACCTCAGCCCCCCTAACCCCTAGGTAAGTTTCAAACCCTCAAAGGATCGCTACAAACAGACTGCGTTATCCCTTTCATTATAGGTGGGTATTAGTTTCAAACCCTCAAAGGATCGCTACAAACACCAAATCGCTTACCGTACACTCTCCCAGTTGGTAAATGTTTCAAACCCTCAAAGGATCGCTACAAACATTTAGACCACTAACAAAATATAGACTTTGTAGTATTGTTTCAAACCCTCAAAGGATCGCTACAAACTCTGACAATAATCCAGTCAATTTCCAAGCAGTCCTAGGTTTCAAACCCTCAAAGGATCGCTACAAACATAGCACAGCAGTCTCAGCTGATCGTTGATCAACAAAGTTTCAAACCCTCAAAGGATCGCTACAAACTTTTTTTCATTTATTGCGAAAATTTCACGCTAAATGGTTTCAAACCCTCAAAGGATCGCTACAAACAGGATTATTCGACTGAGCGGGATAAGGAATGTACGCATTAGTTTCAAACCCTCAAAGGATCGCTACAAACAACGTGTAACGTAAATTAGCCAACGTACCGTCCTGAGTTTCAAACCCTCAAAGGATCGCTACAAACTCCAGCCTACCGTCACGCCCACGATGGCCCATAATGGTTTCAAACCCTCAAAGGATCGCTACAAACGATTTAGGCCGTCCTGATGATGCATATAGAATACCTGTTTCAAACCCTCAAAGGATCGCTACAAACTTCCTCAAATTTTGCTAATGGCTTTGCTGAGTACCTTAGTTTCAAACCCTCAAAGGATCGCTACAAACAGAGTCCAGGACCCAAAACCCCCATCTAGTGGAAAAGGGTTTCAAACCCTCAAAGGATCGCTACAAACCTGTATATTTATTCTTTATTCTCCAATTATTATAGAAGTTTCAAACCCTCAAAGGATCGCTACAAACACAGAACGCTTCTCTTGCACACGCTATATTTTCATTTAGTTTCAAACCCTCAAAGGATCGCTACAAACTCTCCTCCTTCTTCTTTTTCAGAAACTTCGGGGAATTGGTTTCAAACCCTCAAAGGATCGCTACAAACTTCCCGGACCTCTTTCCTTCCTCCAGATTGAAAATGGTTTCAAACCCTCAAAGGATCGCTACAAACAACATGGTACCCGGCGCAGAAGGCATTATAAAGACGTGTTTCAAACCCTCAAAGGATCGCTACAAACACAGATCCCTCCCAACATGATCCTCCCCAGCATCAATTGTTTCAAACCCTCAAAGGATCGCTACAAACTCCTAAACTATGTCAGATGATATACGTGACTGATTGTTTCAAACCCTCAAAGGATCGCTACAAACATTGAAAAACGTTTCAGATTACTGTGAGCATAATGAGTTTCAAACCCTCAAAGGATCGCTACAAACTACTACCACGACTTCTACTACCGAAACGGGGATCTGTGTTTCAAACCCTCAAAGGATCGCTACAAACTTCTATCTTCTTCTTGCCGAGCGGTCTCAGGACCTTCTGTTTCAAACCCTCAAAGGATCGCTACAAACCAATTTTTTGCACCGCTCCAATTAATATTTGGAAATGAGTTTCAAACCCTCAAAGGATCGCTACAAACCACGACGCCCCTGGGGGGGTTAGAATATGGAATCCAGGTTTCAAACCCTCAAAGGATCGCTACAAACGATCTCGAGTTTCATCCAACAACATAAAGACCTGATCCTTCGTTTCAAACCCTCAAAGGATCGCTACAAACAATCGGCTCATGATTTGCGTCACTTGGTCGTTTGAAGTTTCAAACCCTCAAAGGATCGCTACAAACCGTCTACTATTGCCGTTGGCCTTGATCGTCATGGCGTTTCAAACCCTCAAAGGATCGCTACAAACTGCTTCAGCCTACCGTGGCACCTACTACCATAGCCCAGTTTCAAACCCTCAAAGGATCGCTACAAACTAGAAAAACCTCCCCCTCATCCTGGGCCTTTCCAAAGTTTCAAACCCTCAAAGGATCGCTACAAACTCACGGTTATAGCCCAAAAATGGGAGCAGGAAAACTAGTTTCAAACCCTCAAAGGATCGCTACAAACTGAAAGGCGTTTGAATTGATCTTAATGCGGTTGGGAGTTTCAAACCCTCAAAGGATCGCTACAAACGCACCGGCGGATCTAGTGGTACTGTGGGTGGGAATGGGTTTCAAACCCTCAAAGGATCGCTACAAACAATCTCGCCAGCTCACGATCCAGATGAAAGCCGGGAGGGTTTCAAACCCTCAAAGGATCGCTACAAACCCGTAGTAACGCCGGTCATGTATCCTGTACTATTTCAAGTTTCAAACCCTCAAAGGATCGCTACAAACTGGCATCAGACCTGAGTTTAAGCTTCAGGATGTATTGTTTCAAACCCTCAAAGGATCGCTACAAACTTTACCAGACCATCCTCCATGAATTTCAACTTTATCAGTTTCAAACCCTCAAAGGATCGCTACAAACGCTCTGAAGGATCTAAAATATAGAGCTTCAACTAATAAGTTTCAAACCCTCAAAGGATCGCTACAAACCACAAATTAGCGTTAAGGAAGAGAAAGAAGAGGTGATCGTTTCAAACCCTCAAAGGATCGCTACAAACCCGATATCCACAATTTATATCCATAAATTGGAGATAGTTTCAAACCCTCAAAGGATCGCTACAAACTAAATTTCAATAAATCTGTCATTTTGCGTAAAAAATGGTTTCAAACCCTCAAAGGATCGCTACAAACCGTCAGTGAAAAAACCATTCAGCGAAGACTTGAGGAAAGTTTCAAACCCTCAAAGGATCGCTACAAACTATTTGTAAGTAGGCATAATGAGAACCATATCATCGTGTTTCAAACCCTCAAAGGATCGCTACAAACGCTATAAGTAATATTTACTCCGCCAGGTGACGGATCATAGTTTCAAACCCTCAAAGGATCGCTACAAACAACAAGTCCTCAGTAAAATAAGTAAAGATGTCGACGAGTTTCAAACCCTCAAAGGATCGCTACAAACTGGTGTAGGCCTTGTTCATTTGCTTACGATTTAGCTTAGGTTTCAAACCCTCAAAGGATCGCTACAAACCGCCAGGGGCAGAACTTTGCTCCCGGGGAGCCACAGCTCGTTTCAAACCCTCAAAGGATCGCTACAAACAGTGGACTAGAATGATCGGTGATGTATTGGTTGATGTTTGTTTCAAACCCTCAAAGGATCGCTACAAACTTTTCAACCCAGTTAAAAAAAAGTGCTGTATTTCTTGTTTCAAACCCTCAAAGGATCGCTACAAACTCCAATTCCAGAACTTGAAGTTGTACTTTCTAAATGTTTCAAACCCTCAAAGGATCGCTACAAACACGATAAGGAGGGCGAAAACGGGTAACGCCAAGTTGGTTTCAAACCCTCAAAGGATCGCTACAAACGGATTGATCATTATACCTAAACTTTTTGCATGAAAGTTTCAAACCCTCAAAGGATCGCTACAAACTTAGAAAAAATTGTGAAAATTGCATCCGATGAAGGTTTCAAACCCTCAAAGGATCGCTACAAACAGAAAAATCTAAGTTCTTTTCACATCCTTCACAATCCAGTTTCAAACCCTCAAAGGATCGCTACAAACGGATCGCTACAAACTTCATATCAGACCTAATCTAACGAGTTTCAAACCCTCAAAGGATCGCTACAAACACCCTATCATGAAAATGGGAGCGAATGGGTCGGGCTTAGTTTCAAACCCTCAAAGGATCGCTACAAACAGAAGAGCCTCCTGACTCAACTGGCCCTCCTGGAGGGTTTCAAACCCTCAAAGGATCGCTACAAACACTTTCAGCAGGGTGTCAAGATGTTTTAGTTCAAGTGTTTGTGTTTCAAACCCTCAAAGGATCGCTACAAACTCAACCCCAGACTCAGACCAAGGAAGTCCTCCGGAAGGGTTTCAAACCCTCAAAGGATCGCTACAAACAGCGATCGATTACGACGTTTTCCTTCACATGCTGAATGTTTCAAACCCTCAAAGGATCGCTACAAACTCCTCCGCCTCCTCCGCCTCCGCCACCGGCGCCTGCGAGTTTCAAACCCTCAAAGGATCGCTACAAACAGGATTGACCTAGCCCGAATGTGTATGGCGAATAGCCGGTTTCAAACCCTCAAAGGATCGCTACAAACATTAGCGTTTACGTTTATTTGACTTCTTACTAAATCGGTTTCAAACCCTCAAAGGATCGCTACAAACTCTTGTATGCATCGGAAACGTATTTTCCTACGTCATCGTTTCAAACCCTCAAAGGATCGCTACAAACAGATGTCGTATGTGGTGTCTATGCACTGAAGACATTGTTTCAAACCCTCAAAGGATCGCTACAAACTACCTCATCTTTGCCGTACCAGGAGTTGGGCCGGTGAGTTTCAAACCCTCAAAGGATCGCTACAAACGGTTAATTGAATTTCACTAGGAGAACTTGCAGTTATTTTGTTTCAAACCCTCAAAGGATCGCTACAAACACCCCTAAAAGTCTCTTTCATTCCTACCTAAAAAACGTTACTCAAATTTCGGCAGTTATTTGATTCCATAAACTCTCCTTTCACTGCCGAGG
>Ga0208151_100368_pt1 | contig 19576 bp, 8 predicted proteins | sample ECH_Bhost_MetaG_FD_187130 | JGI IMG/M metagenome (GOLD analysis project Ga0208151, IMG submission 187130) | Hot spring microbial mat communities from Yellowstone National Park, Wyoming, USA - ECH_B host_MetaG (SPAdes) (version 2) | ecosystem: Environmental > Aquatic > Thermal springs > Hot... | reverse complement strand
GATCACTATGCCACAGAAAAACACCCCCCATACAAAAAACTTAAATCGTTGAAGAGATATAGATAAACGTCCAGTATCCTAAAATGAGGAATTGAAAGTGTGATAACCAACCAATCTGAAATACGCTTCCTGAGGTATCCTAAAATGAGGAATTGAAAGGTTGCTACCGTGAACCCGCTATCCCACGCTGGAACGGTATCCTAAAATGAGGAATTGAAAGTCTAGTATGGATTGGTTGATGAGGTTGTGCACCTCCTGTATCCTAAAATGAGGAATTGAAAGACAGCACCCGCCATCTTATCCTTAAAATTATTGGCTAGTATCCTAAAATGAGGAATTGAAAGCCAGCGGGAGTGGGGAGAGCTCCGGGGCCGAAGAGCTTGGTATCCTAAAATGAGGAATTGAAAGCGAGGACAGTGAGGAAACCACCCACTAGGAGGCCACCGTATCCTAAAATGAGGAATTGAAAGTTTTTTCTTTTGATGTCATGTTTATCGATTAATATAATGTATCCTAAAATGAGGAATTGAAAGGAAGTTATAGCTACCAGTCTGTAGACTCGATGTCTGTATCCTAGTATCCTAAAATGAGGAATTGAAAGTGTTACCCAAGATATGGTTCGCTATATTCTGCCTGAACTCCTGTATCCTAAAATGAGGAATTGAAAGTGCTGGAGAGGCTTCTAGGATACAGGGACACCAAGTGTATCCTAAAATGAGGAATTGAAAGTAACAGCGTTTATTGTTATATAGAAGTAGTAATTCCCCGTATCCTAAAATGAGGAATTGAAAGCGAGTCGGTTGTCGCGGAGGATACCAGGGTGAAGTATCCTAAAATGAGGAATTGAAAGCCCACAGCGTGATCCGGGTGTGGTTGCTCCTCTCCGTATCCTAAAATGAGGAATTGAAAGAGGTGCATACTTCGACGAACACGGCTGGTTGATTTGTATCCTAAAATGAGGAATTGAAAGAGTGGTATAACATCGATTTTACCTTGAACTTCATGATGTATCCTAAAATGAGGAATTGAAAGGCGTAGCTCAGCAGCGCCGCGAGGCCACTCGCCGCGAGTATCCTAAAATGAGGAATTGAAAGCCCCATTCACTTGGAGACTCAAAGAACCCAACTATAAGTATCCTAAAATGAGGAATTGAAAGTGGTGTTTATCTTTGTCTTTGGAACACGAAATAACGAGTGTATCCTAAAATGAGGAATTGAAAGTGTACCTGCTAGCCACAGCCACATCCGCCCCACACTTGTATCCTAAAATGAGGAATTGAAAGACACATACGTTGGCTGGGCGCTCTCCCCCCTTGTGGTATCCTAAAATGAGGAATTGAAAGAGTATTGTAAATCTACCATCCATTTACTCTGCACCCTTAGTGTATCCTAAAATGAGGAATTGAAAGGTATATCCCACAAGTAATCGCTAGGAAATTCTTGCGTATCCTAAAATGAGGAATTGAAAGGAGGGTGACACAGTTCATAACTTCGCTGCACGCGAGTATCCTAAAATGAGGAATTGAAAGAACTCTTACAGCAAGCTGTTTTGGCTTTCGGCGCTGAGGTATCCTAAAATGAGGAATTGAAAGAAAACTCAGCTACAAATACAGACATACAAATTGTTAGGTATCCTAAAATGAGGAATTGAAAGTTATCACAGATTACAAGCGGTAGTCCAACGGGTTCAAGTGGTATCCTAAAATGAGGAATTGAAAGTAATTGGAGCTGGTATCGGATACTTCAGTGAAGCCTAGAGTATCCTAAAATGAGGAATTGAAAGTCGTCGTGGGTGTGGATAAATCAAATCAACCCTGTATCCTAAAATGAGGAATTGAAAGTACCACAGTTACCGCACTCCAAAAGATAATACCTGGTATCCTAAAATGAGGAATTGAAAGTGAGTGTAGCGCTCCCCGTGCTGAGCGTGGCAACCCGTATGTATCCTAAAATGAGGAATTGAAAGCATACACTGAGTCCACGACCGCGTCATCGTTTTGGGCGTATCCTAAAATGAGGAATTGAAAGGGATACGGTGCGTTTTTGCACCCGCTGCGGTGCATCCGTATCCTAAAATGAGGAATTGAAAGGTCAGCCACGGTGAGCCGCGACACCCATCTGAGCTTCTGTATCCTAAAATGAGGAATTGAAAGCAAGCATCGCCTTGATCTCCTTGAGTTGCTGGGCGGTAGTATCCTAAAATGAGGAATTGAAAGATATTTCATGAGTTATACGGGGACGATGTGTATTATATGTATCCTAAAATGAGGAATTGAAAGTTTCACCTTTCCTTGAGTACTTTTTCCTCAAGCTAGTATCCTAAAATGAGGAATTGAAAGCAGTAGTAGTAGCCATCGAGAACACCGTACAGGTAGTAGGTATCCTAAAATGAGGAATTGAAAGTGTTAATCATTATTGGCTTTGCCCCTTCACTTTGTTTTTCGTATCCTAAAATGAGGAATTGAAAGTAGGCTTCGCGGGGGGATACTTCCTCCCAACCCTCCTGTATCCTAAAATGAGGAATTGAAAGTCGTATTGTACATTGATTAACGTGTACCCTGCTTTTTGTATCCTAAAATGAGGAATTGAAAGTTTTGGGGTTGATGAGGATTGAGGGGGTTAAAAAATACAGGTATCCTAAAATGAGGAATTGAAAGATTCTTTTAAGTAACTCCACGCCTTCATTAGTAAGGGTATCCTAAAATGAGGAATTGAAAGAAAAACATCAACCCCAAAAAGTTTATAAGTTTCAAAGTTTAGTATCCTAAAATGAGGAATTGAAAGTCGCCACCGAATAGCTACGTGATCACCCTCGCCGCGAGTATCCTAAAATGAGGAATTGAAAGACTAGGAGAAGTACCGCCTTGAAGTGCTCCAAGTGTTGTATCCTAAAATGAGGAATTGAAAGAGTAATACTATTTGTCTGTATGAAACCAGCTATAGTATCCTAAAATGAGGAATTGAAAGTGTATTTTCCTACTTTCACCTAAGGCTACCTTCATTTTTAAGTATCCTAAAATGAGGAATTGAAAGGAGTATACGAGTACCACATAATCACCCCAGAGCATGCGCGTATCCTAAAATGAGGAATTGAAAGGTACCCCATTCTCACCTCACGGAAATTATTAACCGTATCCTAAAATGAGGAATTGAAAGCTGATACTCAGGCTTAAGGCGCATATAATAAGGCAACCGTATCCTAAAATGAGGAATTGAAAGGTGAATAGTATCTAGTTGTCGACGCATCAAAAGTAGCGGTATCCTAAAATGAGGAATTGAAAGTTTTTAAGGTAAAACCTTTATCCTTAATATATTTTAACTGTATCCTAAAATGAGGAATTGAAAGCGTGAATATGTTATTGTGTTCGAGTGTCCACAGTGTTCTCGTATCCTAAAATGAGGAATTGAAAGATGCCAGCCTTCATCTTGCGTTATCTGGTCGAGACTGGTGTATCCTAAAATGAGGAATTGAAAGTTACATATATAGTTGCTCCAGCTGTATTACTTGTTCCCTGGTATCCTAAAATGAGGAATTGAAAGTAGGCGTAGACGCGTGAGGTGAAGAGGTCCTGCGACTCGTATCCTAAAATGAGGAATTGAAAGGCGTTAGCTGCAAGCGTCGTGCTCAACGATATAATAGTATCCTAAAATGAGGAATTGAAAGTTAGTAGATTTAGCTCCCTAGAGACTAATTCAAACCGTATCCTAAAATGAGGAATTGAAAGACAAACGCAAAACCTGCTCACTAGTAACCTTACCCAACTCGTATCCTAAAATGAGGAATTGAAAGATTCGTAGCCTACGCGATGAAGACCCTCCTCACACTCCAGTATCCTAAAATGAGGAATTGAAAGATATAAAAAAAATGTATACGTATCGTATACGTATAGTATCCTAAAATGAGGAATTGAAAGACGGTTACAACCTGGTGCTCTACCCCCTCTACGCCCTCCTGTATCCTAAAATGAGGAATTGAAAGTGGTACCTCCTTGTAATGGTATTAACTGGTTGTCCGTATCCTAAAATGAGGAATTGAAAGATACCTCAACACCATATTTGCATATTTATCTATTTGTATCCTAAAATGAGGAATTGAAAGGACTAGTTGTTATAGTTGTTCCTAATTCTAAGGTGAATGTGTATCCTAAAATGAGGAATTGAAAGGACCCGTGCTCACAGGTGTGGTTGAAGTCGTCGAGTAGGGTATCCTAAAATGAGGAATTGAAAGGTGGCATCTCTCTCTACCGCATTATACTATGCATTTAAAGTATCCTAAAATGAGGAATTGAAAGAGAGTAAAACGCATTTAAGCGTAAAGACGGATATACCACTGTATCCTAAAATGAGGAATTGAAAGTGAATGTGCGTATGGCGAACTATGCTAACAGGCTCGCTGGTATCCTAAAATGAGGAATTGAAAGCAATGTAGGCGGCCACCAAGCCAACTATAAGATCAGTGAGTATCCTAAAATGAGGAATTGAAAGCCTCGGATAACGGTGTCACGGTGGATTTAACCGCGCAGCCCGTATCCTAAAATGAGGAATTGAAAGCAAAGTGTATGATCTTGTAGATCTCATACCCATGGGTATCCTAAAATGAGGAATTGAAAGTATCGATTCGGGATACCTAGGCGTGCCTTTGTTCCTGTATCCTAAAATGAGGAATTGAAAGGTAGTAGGCGACTTGAATCGTCGCCCCCTTAGGGGGGTTACGTATCCTAAAATGAGGAATTGAAAGACACTACCGTCAATGATACTTACGTCGAACACTTGTGTGTATCCTAAAATGAGGAATTGAAAGAGCTTCATATATAACCACTTACTTACTTAGAGCTTACTGAGTATCCTAAAATGAGGAATTGAAAGAGAAGTAGGCGTGTGTTTCACTGTCTTGGCCTGGTATCCTAAAATGAGGAATTGAAAGTATTCTGGTGCAGCCCACGTATCAGCCCAAGCACCCTGTATCCTAAAATGAGGAATTGAAAGTAGTAACACTCCTAGGCATACCAACACACACCCTCACCCTGGTATCCTAAAATGAGGAATTGAAAGTATTCTCTATTGGCTTCAATACCGAAGCAACTGCGTACCGTATCCTAAAATGAGGAATTGAAAGACATTGCCGCGGAAGCCAACAGTGATCAGGCTGGCACACTGTATCCTAAAATGAGGAATTGAAAGCTTATGTTTTTCAGCGTATCCGCAAGCTCCACGTGTTTCGTATCCTAAAATGAGGAATTGAAAGAACTTTGACTACTGGGTCAAAGTATGAAGTGGAAATATTGTATCCTAAAATGAGGAATTGAAAGTACACAAGAAGAAGTTATTTACAGGATTATACAGGAGTATCCTAAAATGAGGAATTGAAAGTGAAAGAAGGGGCGAACTTCGACGAGCGTCCAGTTAAGGTATCCTAAAATGAGGAATTGAAAGTAGTAGCCGCTAAACTCCTAGGGGGATAGGTATGCCTCGGGTATCCTAAAATGAGGAATTGAAAGCATGGCGGGTGCTAACGACCCGAGTCAGATGCTTGTGCTTGTATCCTAAAATGAGGAATTGAAAGCGACTGGACACTGTTCCTGTCCGGTGTCAACCTTATGTGTATCCTAAAATGAGGAATTGAAAGTCAACCCTTCCCCCTAAGAGCTTCATCAAATTCCAGTCATCATGTATCCTAAAATGAGGAATTGAAAGTTTCGTCCACCATCATGACCAGCTCAGCGCTGGACACCTGGTATCCTAAAATGAGGAATTGAAAGTGGATGGAGACAGGAAGGTGGACGCACAGAAGCTGGTTCTGTATCCTAAAATGAGGAATTGAAAGAAAGAAGGCGAAAACATACTAACCCTAAATACAGATAGAAGTATCCTAAAATGAGGAATTGAAAGTAACCCCCTCCCCGGCCCCCACGGGGTAACCCACCCGCGGAGACCTAGGTATCCTAAAATGAGGAATTGAAAGACAAACATGAATGCGCGGCGCGCGTAGCTGCTCCGGTAGAGTATCCTAAAATGAGGAATTGAAAGTTCTACACGCTTCAAGGTGCTTACAAAATGATACTGTACAAGTATCCTAAAATGAGGAATTGAAAGTATTCTGGTGCACCAAAGTCTTTAGCCTGTGAAGCAGCAAGTATCCTAAAATGAGGAATTGAAAGAACTAAGGCAGGCGCTTGCGCTCGAAGGCTTCACGTATCCTAAAATGAGGAATTGAAAGATACCACGCCCAAGCCCACTAGCCCCAGCTGCACCCGCATGTATCCTAAAATGAGGAATTGAAAGCTATAAATACCCCCATAGACAAAAGCCTATATAAAAGTATCCTAAAATGAGGAATTGAAAGCAAGCAGATGGCGCTGGGTAGTGTAGCCCATCACTACCATGTATCCTAAAATGAGGAATTGAAAGAGACGTCTGACTCAACATGAGCACTGAAACCGCGCATGTATCCTAAAATGAGGAATTGAAAGTTAGGCTCGCATACAGTTTGTGGGTTTCACTATTTCATTGGTATCCTAAAATGAGGAATTGAAAGCGATGGGAACAGGATGTATGGTTCAAGGGATTTGTATCCTAAAATGAGGAATTGAAAGCATTATTGCTCATTATCCACCACCAACTCCAAATCACTGTATCCTAAAATGAGGAATTGAAAGCTAAGATTAAACCGATAAACGCTAGCTCTAAGGTTTTAGGTATCCTAAAATGAGGAATTGAAAGGCATACTCACACCGTCACCCGCTGTGTTATTCGAGTCCGTATCCTAAAATGAGGAATTGAAAGAGCTCCTTCATCAATACCCACTGCTAGAAGGGATACCCGTATCCTAAAATGAGGAATTGAAAGAAGTATGGGGAGTCGTAGCGGGCAACGAAGTATCCGAACTGGGTATCCTAAAATGAGGAATTGAAAGTTAGCGTTGGTGCCCGTGGTTGTGCCCAGGCTGCTAGGTATCCTAAAATGAGGAATTGAAAGACATACACCAACCACCAAGAACCAACCCAACACAACACGTATCCTAAAATGAGGAATTGAAAGTGGTGCTCCCCACGACGAAGTAGGTGTCTGGGCGATCCCGTATCCTAAAATGAGGAATTGAAAGATTAAACCTACTCGTCATGGCTATCACTCCATATTAAGTATCCTAAAATGAGGAATTGAAAGTTGCAAGTCCCTCAACGATTATGTTTGCTGGGAATATGTATCCTAAAATGAGGAATTGAAAGTCTCAAAATCATTTCTGAAGGTGTATGGAAGCGTTAGCTTGTATCCTAAAATGAGGAATTGAAAGCTGCATCGCTAATGCAGGCATGCGCGCGCGCTTACGCGTGGTATCCTAAAATGAGGAATTGAAAGAAGAAAAGGCTAAGCGCACGTATTGTTCGAGCGTTCTTTGTTGTATCCTAAAATGAGGAATTGAAAGATATAGCCAACGCACTGGGCATCAGCGTGGATGAAATCGAGTATCCTAAAATGAGGAATTGAAAGTAACCCTCTTCTCAGCTTCCTCTTTCTTGAACTGCGTACGTATCCTAAAATGAGGAATTGAAAGTGATAGTTGCACTCAACGGTGCAAAGTGATGACGGAATACATGTATCCTAAAATGAGGAATTGAAAGCTATAAATTGGGTTATGAACCTTGACGCTAATGGTGAAGTATCCTAAAATGAGGAATTGAAAGATTTGCACACTAGCGTAAGTCTTACCGCTACCACGCATACCAGTATCCTAAAATGAGGAATTGAAAGTTATGAACGCGGCAGCTGTATTGCTTGTTGTATTATCAGGTATCCTAAAATGAGGAATTGAAAGGTAGTATTCAGGACATAAGAACTCTGTAGTTTCTTCACCTGTATCCTAAAATGAGGAATTGAAAGTTTTTCCCAATTTCCGCATTTTTTTAAAGTTTTAAAGTATCCTAAAATGAGGAATTGAAAGTACTTATGCGTAATGCGGGCACACCTCCCACAGCGCGCGGGTATCCTAAAATGAGGAATTGAAAGAACACCACCCATCACCCAAAGAGCCCAGCAAGACCAGCAAGTATCCTAAAATGAGGAATTGAAAGTCGCAGCGGAGCAAAGTAAAAGCGTTTTCGGGCAGGGTATCCTAAAATGAGGAATTGAAAGTCATTCAGCAATAGACGATACACGGTAAGAGCAAGTATCCTAAAATGAGGAATTGAAAGCGATAGATATTTCGCGTATTATGGGTTTGTTTATAACCCGTATCCTAAAATGAGGAATTGAAAGCCACTTTGGTAGCTACTATAGCTGTGCGTCTGATATTTCTCGTATCCTAAAATGAGGAATTGAAAGGTATCGCAGCAACAAACTAACGCTAGGGCAGCCCCTAACAAGTATCCTAAAATGAGGAATTGAAAGCTGATAGGCAACACTATTTGTTTCTCTTCGGGTTGGTATCCTAAAATGAGGAATTGAAAGACTCTTTCTTAAAGGCCTCTCTCGTGGTGATGGGTGCCCGTATCCTAAAATGAGGAATTGAAAGAACTTCCTCAAATTCCTCTCCGAGGTGCTCCCCCCTGGTATCCTAAAATGAGGAATTGAAAGAGACTTACTCCGCCGCGCCGGGAGGAACCACACCTACACCCGTATCCTAAAATGAGGAATTGAAAGATCACTGTTAGAGCTATCCCGAATAGGTAACCACCAAAGTATCCTAAAATGAGGAATTGAAAGCTTGTAATAGTGTATTTTTCGGACGCACTGAACTGTATCCTAAAATGAGGAATTGAAAGAGATGCTCTAGGTGTGAATCATACCACCTTATTTATCTTGTATCCTAAAATGAGGAATTGAAAGTTGAAAGCCCCCCGTGATGTATTCCCACACCCGCCGTATCCTAAAATGAGGAATTGAAAGTCACTTGCGGTGAGTGTTTAGATGCCAACAAAAGGTATCCTAAAATGAGGAATTGAAAGAGGATTTTACCCTCGGGGAGACGAGTCAGCAACTGGAGTATCCTAAAATGAGGAATTGAAAGCGTCGCCGTCGGTGTTGTTGTAGTAGTGGTGGCTGTGTATCCTAAAATGAGGAATTGAAAGTTTCGAGCGCTTCCCTCACAATGGAGGGGTCGGAAAGCAGGTATCCTAAAATGAGGAATTGAAAGATTAGCGGTAAACCGCCCGGCGCGTATGATGAGCTTGGTATCCTAAAATGAGGAATTGAAAGAAAAGCCATCCAAGAACCAAAGGACCTAACAGTAGACCCGTATCCTAAAATGAGGAATTGAAAGGTCGCCGTCGAGTTTCAGGGTGGTGTACCCCATCGTGTATCCTAAAATGAGGAATTGAAAGTGACTATACCATGCTTCAAGCGTCCAATTCCTTGAATATTGGTATCCTAAAATGAGGAATTGAAAGCGTACCCCCGTGGGCTACGGGTCAGCTGAGCGTATGTATCCTAAAATGAGGAATTGAAAGCCTGGCATCGGAGGGTGAACCCGCCGCCACGAGGGGGTATCCTAAAATGAGGAATTGAAAGCTAGTTTCATCCCCCCGCTACGCACAAGTTCTTGTATGTATCCTAAAATGAGGAATTGAAAGCAGATAACGTGGGTGCTTTACCGCCTAACACGCCTATTAAGTATCCTAAAATGAGGAATTGAAAGGTCTAATCAAAGTTATAGTCTAACCCAATATAACGTGTATCCTAAAATGAGGAATTGAAAGCGAAGAATACCTTTTAAAAACAAAGGCAACACCACTCGAGTATCCTAAAATGAGGAATTGAAAGTTTCTTACGTAGCAATGAACATCGATTACCGAAAGATGCTTGTATCCTAAAATGAGGAATTGAAAGATCTTCATTAGGCTCAACCACATATTTAGTCTCAAAGTATCCTAAAATGAGGAATTGAAAGTAATAAACGAAATTCGTTTACTAATAGTTACTAGTAGGTATCCTAAAATGAGGAATTGAAAGACTAGTGGTCTTATACGGGCGCTAATCGGTTTTGCTCTAGGTATCCTAAAATGAGGAATTGAAAGCTAGGTATACTCTCAACTGTTTTCTCCACCTGTGAACGTATCCTAAAATGAGGAATTGAAAGAAATATAATTTTAAATTAATACTACTAGGGGTTGAACCACGTATCCTAAAATGAGGAATTGAAAGGTTTGCAGCGCGTTAAGCACACTTGTAAGGCCATGGCTAACGTATCCTAAAATGAGGAATTGAAAGCGAAGGCGAATAAGCCAGCCACGAAGAGTAGGCCTTGGGTATCCTAAAATGAGGAATTGAAAGACCGAAAATGATATATTTTACAGCTACAATTAAAACTAGTATCCTAAAATGAGGAATTGAAAGTTAAACGTTATTGACTGATAATTAACTTTCTTAAACGGTATCCTAAAATGAGGAATTGAAAGAGTGTATAGTTGAGGATGAGGGGTTCAACGATAATAGTATCCTAAAATGAGGAATTGAAAGTTTGAGCGTTACGGTTCAATCAGAGCTTTAGTTATGTATCCTAAAATGAGGAATTGAAAGAAGGTTAGTATGAATGCCCCTAGTTTGCTCTTTTGCCCTAGTATCCTAAAATGAGGAATTGAAAGTATCCATGAGCTAGTGGAGTGTCCAGTGTGCAAACAAGTATCCTAAAATGAGGAATTGAAAGATTACGTATGGCTCAGATTTAATAGTTGGTAGTAGTTTAAGTATCCTAAAATGAGGAATTGAAAGGTTGCAGCCTCACTAGCAGCCAGAAAGAGCGCCAGTATCCTAAAATGAGGAATTGAAAGAAGTAGTCCATCGCTGAAAATTATACCGAAAGAAGGCAAGTATCCTAAAATGAGGAATTGAAAGTTCAGGAAAAAAACGACGAGTGGATCACACCACACATCTAGTATCCTAAAATGAGGAATTGAAAGAAAAGCTGAATCAAATCATGCGCGCGAAAAGCGCGCGTGTGGTATCCTAAAATGAGGAATTGAAAGAACTATTTGCTCTCCACGTGCAAGCAGGAAAAAATGGTCTGTATCCTAAAATGAGGAATTGAAAGCTGGAACTGGGCTACCTGTCAGAACGGGTCATGCCAAGTATCCTAAAATGAGGAATTGAAAGGCACCAAGAACTATGAGAACAAAGCCGATAACAGCTCTAGTATCCTAAAATGAGGAATTGAAAGTCAATGAGTTCTAGGGTTAAAAGAATTTTCCTAGAGTCTATGTATCCTAAAATGAGGAATTGAAAGCAGTCTTCATGTAACTGGCTTAGAGTAGCCTTAGGGTGTAAACTAGTATCCTAAAATGAGGAATTGAAAGCAGTCTTCATCAACATCAACCACATCACCTTTAACCACTGGTATCCTAAAATGAGGAATTGAAAGTTAGTGATGCGTGCTCGTAACTGGGGTTGTGGTTACTTGTATCCTAAAATGAGGAATTGAAAGAGTTAAAAGTGATAAACGTATAAAAACCTTTCTAAAGAGTATCCTAAAATGAGGAATTGAAAGGCTACATTCACAGTTGGAACACTAATAGTGATGTTACCTGTATCCTAAAATGAGGAATTGAAAGGTAGAGTATTATGGCCGGTATCATGAGTGCGGCCGCGCCGAGTATCCTAAAATGAGGAATTGAAAGGTACCTGCTAGCGTCAATATAAAGGTAGGCATAGCATGTATCCTAAAATGAGGAATTGAAAGAGTAGCTGAGGATACTTACTTCCGACCCTAAGCGTGAGTATCCTAAAATGAGGAATTGAAAGAATCAAATAGCTGTTCGCTTTTGAAGTTCAAATTCACGAGTATCCTAAAATGAGGAATTGAAAGTCAAGGAAGGCGGTGAGCTTCTCCTCCGACTCCTCGGCCTGTATCCTAAAATGAGGAATTGAAAGACTCTTTCTTAAAGGCTTCTCTCGTGGTGATGGGTGCCCCGTATCCTAAAATGAGGAATTGAAAGTATCTTATCACCTCTATCTTTTCCTCTTTTTCAGCTTACTTGTATCCTAAAATGAGGAATTGAAAGAGCGAGTGCGGGGTCTACCGCCACAAGTGTGGCGGGAGCGTATCCTAAAATGAGGAATTGAAAGTATCGATTGCTTCGAGCTGCCTAGCGGCCTCCTCCTCGTCTAGTATCCTAAAATGAGGAATTGAAAGACCCCTCTAAGGTGCAGGCGTTCAAGGTGATCGGGCCAGGTATCCTAAAATGAGGAATTGAAAGACTCTTTGGACTTGTGCAGAGCCTCGGCCACCTTGTTCTGTATCCTAAAATGAGGAATTGAAAGTTAACCAAAATGCATAATTTAAAAATCCAAAAACTTTAAGTATCCTAAAATGAGGAATTGAAAGTGCTCACACCCCTAGGGGGCGCCCTCACCGATGACGTATCCTAAAATGAGGAATTGAAAGAACCACTTATCAGTGTCATCGCCAAGAACAGTTAGAAAAGCGTATCCTAAAATGAGGAATTGAAAGACAGTGTGGGTCAGCCGATGCCCGACCAGGCGAAGCGTATCCTAAAATGAGGAATTGAAAGCAGATACGGCTGCAGCTCCTCCACCGCCTCCGCCTGTATCCTAAAATGAGGAATTGAAAGCTGTGAAGCCGACGGCGACCGCGGAGACCGCGGAGGGTATCCTAAAATGAGGAATTGAAAGATTAAACCTACTCGTCATGGCTATCACTCCATATTAAGTATCCTAAAATGAGGAATTGAAAGAGATAGAAAAAAGGGAAGTTTAGCGCCTATGACGCCTAGTATCCTAAAATGAGGAATTGAAAGAGAAAAGCCTCTGAAGCGCCGTTAAGCACGTATAGCGGAGTATCCTAAAATGAGGAATTGAAAGTGTGTGCACCACGCCCCACCCCGCCTATGCCTCATGCCTCGTATCCTAAAATGAGGAATTGAAAGCGACGTGCTTCAAAGTGAGGCGGGCGAAGAATACTATAGGGTATCCTAAAATGAGGAATTGAAAGCTCGTTTAATAGCCCTCAAACAGTTCGGGCAGCAAGTATCCTAAAATGAGGAATTGAAAGATCAGCTATAACCCGTCTTCTGGGGGTATCACAAGCACCTGTATCCTAAAATGAGGAATTGAAAGTGTGTGCACCCCCGCCCGCCTGCCTGCCTCATGTATCCTAAAATGAGGAATTGAAAGTCACCTTCAACTACGGTGAGATAACCCAGCAATCCAGTATCCTAAAATGAGGAATTGAAAGTATCTCCTCGTGTTTGAGCGACACTTCACTCATCCTCCTGTATCCTAAAATGAGGAATTGAAAGTGTAGACGTCAGCAACAAAACCAGCATCAAGCGGTATATTGGTATCCTAAAATGAGGAATTGAAAGTATGAAGTATACGCCGTAATTGAGTTTAATAAAGTAGCCTCGTATCCTAAAATGAGGAATTGAAAGTGGTAGGGCGCCCCCTAGGACTCCCGCCGTCTTCGACTCGAGGTATCCTAAAATGAGGAATTGAAAGGTAGCGGAGACGCCGAGCAACGTGGCCCCACAGGTCGCTCAGTATCCTAAAATGAGGAATTGAAAGCGTGTGCGCTACGCTGGCCGGTCGCATGGATGCGGGGACTGGTATCCTAAAATGAGGAATTGAAAGTCAAGCCATCCACCTTTATCAGTGTTAAAGAATTCTTCTAAGTATCCTAAAATGAGGAATTGAAAGAAAACAGTTATAATAGCGTATCCATGCAGTTGTTGATTACGTATCCTAAAATGAGGAATTGAAAGAGCAAAGAGATACTTGGATTATACTTTTGCTTTAATATGTATCCTAAAATGAGGAATTGAAAGCCACCCTCAGAGTGGTAGGAAAAAATGGGGTCTATTTGTATCCTAAAATGAGGAATTGAAAGATTTGCGATGTTAAACCCGTATTAGTTATACTTGGTTTAGTATCCTAAAATGAGGAATTGAAAGACTGTAAATGGAACAACCTATCCACGTTACGAAGAGAAAGTATCCTAAAATGAGGAATTGAAAGTGAAGTGAATGGTTGAATATTGTAACTTGTTTTCTTCTTGTATCCTAAAATGAGGAATTGAAAGACACTAACAATATCGCTAACAAACCCAACAAAAGCATTAGTATCCTAAAATGAGGAATTGAAAGCGGTTACACGACAACCTGGCCTGCTGGAGACACGTTCTCTTGTATCCTAAAATGAGGAATTGAAAGATGTTGGGCGGCTGAGCCTGGGAGTAGGGTTGCCTCTGTATCCTAAAATGAGGAATTGAAAGCTAACACTCCTATTTTCTGGATACTTTCTAGCATCATAGTATCCTAAAATGAGGAATTGAAAGTTGATAACTCTATCCCAACACTTGCTACGGTCGTGAAGCCTGTATCCTAAAATGAGGAATTGAAAGCGTTTTGAACAGTGATAATAAGGCTTTCAGCACTACCTATGTATCCTAAAATGAGGAATTGAAAGAGGAAGTACCAGCTCGATGCTATGAATGCCGTCATATCACAGGTATCCTAAAATGAGGAATTGAAAGGGGTGCCTGCGAACCTTATGCTCGTAGAGTTTAACAGGTATCCTAAAATGAGGAATTGAAAGACTGTTCTCCTCCCTCAGGCTTTACTTGTAACGCTGTTAGTATCCTAAAATGAGGAATTGAAAGTCGCCGATCACGGGGAGCCTCTTCCTCCCCCGCCCGTATCCTAAAATGAGGAATTGAAAGATGGAGCTTGTCGGCCTCCTCCGGTGTGACCCAGCGTTGCTGTATCCTAAAATGAGGAATTGAAAGCCCCCCTCTACCATTCAACTTCTCCGCCACGGTTAGGGTATCCTAAAATGAGGAATTGAAAGCCCGATCCGGTCGATGCTCCAGACGAGGACCGCGGGTATCCTAAAATGAGGAATTGAAAGAAATAGTAGTAGGTTAAGACAGGGGCAGAATAACCAGGTATCCTAAAATGAGGAATTGAAAGGGGTTGCTGCGGCCGCTGTCGCCGCCCCCGCTGCTGCGTATCCTAAAATGAGGAATTGAAAGGTACCTGGAGTTCCTGAGGAGGAGGCTCATGCTGCTCCGCGGTATCCTAAAATGAGGAATTGAAAGCCTTCCATTCCACGCCACCTAACTCCACTGATCCAGGTATCCTAAAATGAGGAATTGAAAGTCGTACCTCCACGTAAAGGTAAACATTATAGGAGACCGTATCCTAAAATGAGGAATTGAAAGAATATAGCTAACCCATACACACCACAGTTGTTGAGTCAGTATCCTAAAATGAGGAATTGAAAGAGACGACGAGGTCTACGTGATCGACCACGACGGATTCCGTATCCTAAAATGAGGAATTGAAAGTGTACACCACTGTCTCATCGTCCTTACACAGTGAGGTATCCTAAAATGAGGAATTGAAAGCGACGCCCGCGATGAATGAGGCTACCGCGTCAAGGTACCTGGGTATCCTAAAATGAGGAATTGAAAGTACTATCCGCTTTTTATATTTCTCTGAACCCTTAAAATTGTATCCTAAAATGAGGAATTGAAAGTATATACCCCATCGAATATACGATATACGACCAAAACATGAGTATCCTAAAATGAGGAATTGAAAGCTAAACACTAAAACGATAATGCTTTAGAAAGGTTTTTATGTATCCTAAAATGAGGAATTGAAAGCTGTTTGTTTTGTCTCTTCTAACGTCCACTGTAAGTATCCTAAAATGAGGAATTGAAAGCCGATGTACTCCCGGTTGAGGGGTCCCCACACATAGTATCCTAAAATGAGGAATTGAAAGAGCCACCTGAGCAGGCAATACAAACAGCTAAAAAGGTATCCTAAAATGAGGAATTGAAAGTAGAACACCCTCAAATGATGGCAAACAGGACACGCCTGTATCCTAAAATGAGGAATTGAAAGTGATTCATCTGAGAACTCATCGAGCACCAGCACCCCCGCTCGTATCCTAAAATGAGGAATTGAAAGCTGAAACGCACCATTGCCGGCGAATACTTGTTTTCAAAGAGTATCCTAAAATGAGGAATTGAAAGAGTTTTGTGGCTGAGGAGGTTGTCAGCGCGAAGCTACCAGTATCCTAAAATGAGGAATTGAAAGTTGGAAGGGTCGAACACCAGGTACCTCAACCTGCCAGCACTGTATCCTAAAATGAGGAATTGAAAGTTGTCAAACTTGACCACATCGTCTAGGACGCGCTCGTATCCTAAAATGAGGAATTGAAAGAAACCCAAAACGCAAAACTTTTGTTGTCGATGTTGATAGGTATCCTAAAATGAGGAATTGAAAGAGTAAGTGGTTTGGTGTAGTGTTAGCCATCGCTATACGTATCCTAAAATGAGGAATTGAAAGAAGACTAATTCAAACTAGTGGTGGTTCTGATTGGGTATCCTAAAATGAGGAATTGAAAGCTTTCTTATACGCGAGTGGTGGGAGCCAGTCTTTCTTGTATCCTAAAATGAGGAATTGAAAGAAAAAGGGCCTTACTACATCGTTATAGCTTAGCTATATTAGGTATCCTAAAATGAGGAATTGAAAGCTTTCGCTGAAGTGCTTATTCTAGGCGGTATAGCCTATGTGGTATCCTAAAATGAGGAATTGAAAGTTCCTTAACACATCTATCACTTTCTTCACGAATCCTTTTAGTATCCTAAAATGAGGAATTGAAAGGTATCCACAGCTATACTGTTACCAGCTATGGGTAAGTATCCTAAAATGAGGAATTGAAAGGGACTGATACAGTGGTGTTGGGGTCTATGGGTGGCTCGTATCCTAAAATGAGGAATTGAAAGTGACCCGTGAAGACACCGTTGGCTGCAAGAGGTGTAGTGTATCCTAAAATGAGGAATTGAAAGCTGAACTTCACGTGTCTGAACCTCGAACATTTTGTATCCTAAAATGAGGAATTGAAAGTTCAAGACATGGAAGTTGACGGCATAGAGCTTTGGGTATCCTAAAATGAGGAATTGAAAGTCTATATATGTTGATGCTCCACCTATGAATGAGATATTGTATCCTAAAATGAGGAATTGAAAGGGAAAATCAGGGACACCAACCCAGAGCAGTATAAAGTATCCTAAAATGAGGAATTGAAAGGCCTATGGTGTTAGCAGTAGTCCATGCTCTAGTTTGGTATCCTAAAATGAGGAATTGAAAGGGGCTGGTAAAACATGCTAGTACACTGTAAGGAACCGTATCCTAAAATGAGGAATTGAAAGATAAGCTGAAACACGTCGTGACCCACCCCTCTCCGGTATCCTAAAATGAGGAAGTGAAAGCTTGGTGGTGTTTTCTTTTTGGTATTGCGTGGAACGTATCCTAAAATGAGGAATTGAAAGTGTTTAATTCCTGGCTATACAAAATAACAGCCTGATGTATCCTAAAATGAGGAATTGAAAGTATGTAGTCGCTATAGCTTAGCTATATCATATTAGAATGTATCCTAAAATGAGGAATTGAAAGGATAAAAAATTTCAGCCAATAAATCGTTAAGTTTCTGTATCCTAAAATGAGGAATTGAAAGTACCATGCACGCGCCTGCTCTGGGGTGATTATGTGGTACTGTATCCTAAAATGAGGAATTGAAAGAGTCCACTAGCGTTTTTGTTGTTGGTGTTAGGCTTCACGTATCCTAAAATGAGGAATTGAAAGATTAACTTCAGTGTCTCTCTTTTCCGCTTATAAAGTATCCTAAAATGAGGAATTGAAAGTGAACCCTTATTTGTGTGTTACTCGTTGGGTAAGGGTTAGGTATCCTAAAATGAGGAATTGAAAGGTGATTCAACCACAGACATGGCTGGGTGTTGACAGAAATGGTATCCTAAAATGAGGAATTGAAAGCGTTCAGTGAAGCAAAAAAACTTTCTACTCTTGTCTCTCCAGTATCCTAAAATGAGGAATTGAAAGGTGGGTTCAATAAGACTAACATCTGACTTGGGTCATCGTATCCTAAAATGAGGAATTGAAAGGTGGATAGCTAAACTTTAGGACTTTGGTAGGCATCTATGCGTATCCTAAAATGAGGAATTGAAAGGGGGTCTGGGGCACACTTTGGGGTTGGGACCCCGAAGTATCCTAAAATGAGGAATTGAAAGATAAACAGATGATGAACGAGCTTGCTAGTGAAGGCATTGTATCCTAAAATGAGGAATTGAAAGCACTTAGAACACTGTGGGTAAACATCATCATTAATATATAGTATCCTAAAATGAGGAATTGAAAGATGAGTGCGGATATCTCCTCAACCGCTAACCCCAACTTTTGTATCCTAAAATGAGGAATTGAAAGAACACTTTGTAACTGATGTTGAACACGTATTCGGGGATGGTATCCTAAAATGAGGAATTGAAAGTACCAGTATATACTTGTTACATTCATTAATATTTGTATCCTAAAATGAGGAATTGAAAGATAACTATCCACTTTAAATTAGCCATCTTAATCGACCTGGTATCCTAAAATGAGGAATTGAAAGTCACTTTACCCATGAACACAGCATCTGTTATACTTATGTATCCTAAAATGAGGAATTGAAAGCACGTTACGCCCATCCTCATCCGCGACGCGTAGGGGAGTATCCTAAAATGAGGAATTGAAAGAAGGAGAGACCGCTAAAAAAATCATGGGTTAAATACGGTATCCTAAAATGAGGAATTGAAAGGGTATGGTGCTGGCAGCTGTGATAGCACGCCCCCACCCGTATCCTAAAATGAGGAATTGAAAGATCAACACTTTTAGAGAAGTATCAGACGCATAGCGTATCCTAAAATGGGGAATTGAAAGAGGTGTGGGTGGCACAATCTTCTTCTTCGGTCTACTGTATCCTAAAATGAGGAATTGAAAGAAGTATGGCTTCACATTCTTATACTCATCGAAGTAATAGTATCCTAAAATGAGGAATTGAAAGCTAGCGGTCTCAGCCTGAGTCTGAGCGCATCGAGTGGGTATCCTAAAATGAGGAATTGAAAGTCCACAACTTCAACTATTTCTTTGAGACTCATAAATCGTATCCTAAAATGAGGAATTGAAAGTTAGGTGCTGAAAAAAGGGTTCTACATGTTGGAGAGGGTATCCTAAAATGAGGAATTGAAAGTGCTCCTCCACGTCCCAGTGCTGCTCGGGCTACAGTATCCTAAAATGAGGAATTGAAAGTTGACCTTCATGGTATAACTTTGACTTAAGCACTTTTTCAGGTATCCTAAAATGAGGAATTGAAAGCAACTTTGGCCACTAGGGCTGTGCCCCGCGGTATGTCCCAGGTATCCTAAAATGGGGAATTGAAAGGATATCGCCTTTACGGGAATACGCTGACCTTAACATCCTTGTATCCTAAAATGAGGAATTGAAAGTTGTGATATTCAACGCCTTCCTAAGCGTGTTCAACGTATCCTAAAATGAGGAATTGAAGGTGGGAAGTTTTTTGCGCATGCATTGCGCCTTGCACTATGCCTTAAACTGAGGAATTGCAGGAAAATATCTAATTGTGTCTGACTATTTTTAATGGCGTGGTAGGTGTGAGGAAGGCTGTTTGGGATTCTTCTTCAACTGAGATAGCTATTTAGTCTGGGATCAATATTGGAGAGGTCGAATAGTTTCTTTTCCAAGTGAAAGGTACGCATCGCTGGCTAC
>Ga0208151_100367_pt1 | contig 19594 bp, 20 predicted proteins | sample ECH_Bhost_MetaG_FD_187130 | JGI IMG/M metagenome (GOLD analysis project Ga0208151, IMG submission 187130) | Hot spring microbial mat communities from Yellowstone National Park, Wyoming, USA - ECH_B host_MetaG (SPAdes) (version 2) | ecosystem: Environmental > Aquatic > Thermal springs > Hot... | reverse complement strand
GGTGCTTCCTAATGGCACATTGATGCTCACCAATAATTTGACTGTACCGGCAGGTAAACCCGTCGTGTTCATAATGACCTCGGTTGATGTTAGCCACGACTTCGGGGCGTATGATGAATTAGGTACCTTACTATTTCAGTACCAAGTATCGCCGGATTACGTATCAGTGTTCACCTATAAGTTTAACCAACCCGAGACCATAGTGGTCAAGTGCCTTGAGTACTGTGGTCCAGGGCATTGGGTGATGGTGTCATCATTCAACGTAACAGTGTCGTAAGTGATCCGCATGGCTAGACGTCTTGGCCTCAACAGAACCGTGGTATACACAATCGCAGTGGTGGTGGTAGCCCTAGTAGTAGGTTTAGTGCCGGTAATCTACTTCTACGCCCCACACCCAAGCCACGTTACGCCAACGACCACCAGCACCACTAGTACAACCTCCTCTACAACAACCACAACGTCAGTGACGTCAATCACGACCAGCACATCAAGCACCACCACTACCTCCGTTAGCCCAGTGGCCTCACTCTACCAGTCACTGTTTAGTAATCCCGTGGGCCCAATAACCATATCACCCAGTGAGGTTAATGAGCTGCAATCCTATGTGCCAAGCAATGCTAGGGTTATATCAAGTAACAACACCATAATCTTCAACGGCACTGATATCGAAATCCTAGTTTTGGCAGGTCCAGGTAACAATTACCTGAGCTTCCAGGTCTTTGGGCTATTAAACCCAACCATAGAGGTGCCCGCGGGGTCCGTGGTCAAGGTTATTGTGCTTGATGTGAGTGTCCTACCCCATAGCTTCGGCCTCACGACCAAGGGACCACCCTACTCCTCAGCCCCAACGCCTGAACAATACCCAGCACCGTTCCCTGGATCCCAGATGCCCAGCTCCATACTGACTAACGGCTTATCACCTGAGTCATCAACAGTGAGTGGGTATGTACTTGAGTTCAACGCCACAACACCCGGTGAGTACTGGTACCTTTGCTTTGTTCCAGGCCACGCAGCCTCTGGAATGTACGGTAAATTCATAGTTTACCCGGGTTCATAGTTTTATCAGTGGGGCGGATGTTTATACAGTTCCTAGCGTCAGTTGTGGTCACTGTTTTAGGGCTGGTTGTTACTTTGCTGTACTCCTCACTCATGATGAGGAATTCATGTAGGATACTGCTCATATCCCTAATTTCAACGGCGGCCATAGCCGCCTTCTGGGCGTCACCACTACTGTCACTCATCATCATGCCCCTATCCGTCCTGGCCCTCCAGGTGAATAGGTGCAGCCCTTGGATTAACTCCCTAAGTGTTGTGCTTGGGGAGGCAGTAATGGGGGTGATATACCTTGAGGTTGTCTTCGGGGATTTAGGTAAACTCCTCATAATAGTGCCCCAGGTCCAATTCGGCTACTGGTACCTAGACAACCCACTGGTTAACGCTATAGGTGCCTTAAGTGAATCGGTGAATTCACTACTCTTCATGTTAATGATGGTTATAACCCTAATGCCCCTTTGGGATAGGTATGACTACACACTCCACCTGGTGCTGCTCGGGGTGCTTTTCCTGAACCCAGGTGACTGGGTTGATCTACCCACGTTACCAATCCTATCGCTAGCCATAACCCCCTACGGGGGTTTAGGTAGATTAGTAGCTAACCTGGTGGTGTGGGCTAAGGTGGCGACTGTGTGGGTTAATTACTTGCTATCGGCGTCGCTGGGCATCATCCTGGTGCGTAGAATGGACCGTGGGTTTAGGGTTGGTGATTACGTCATACTGCTCATGATACTGAACAGCTCTATTAGTGATTTACTCTACTTCTATAGGCTAACTATGATACCGAGGTCAATGTTGATAATAATCCTAGCCGCCATGACCATAACCTTAATGCTTAAGGATGAGTTAAGGGGTAGGGTGAGGGGGTTATACTGGGTTGTGGTTGCCTCACTGACCATGTCATACCTACTCTACACAACCACCATCATAGAGTCCCTTAACCCCGGTGGTGACCTACTTTACCCACTATTACTGGCGTTAAGGTCACCAGTCTTCCTAACACCCACATTACTCACGTTCCTCATTCTAGCATTCAATAAGGGCAAACCAGTGATGTAAAATCAATCTCCATAATTATAAGCCAGTAATATGGCAAACATTAATAAAAATTAATCAATCATATTATTATATAAAATTATTAGATAAATGGATTGTGGACTTAGGAAAGTCTAAGCGTTATCTTTCCGTTTAACCATGAAAAGTTTATTAGGGGGTTTGTGATTAGTCCTTGGTAAATTATGGGGGATGAACCATTGCTAATGGTGTTGGAGTCCCTATTTAATGCCCTGGCTGATGAAACCAGGCTTCAGATAGTCCTCCTGCTGATTAACCAAGGCTCCCTGCCTGTCCAGGAGATTTCAAGGAGGATTGGTAAATCCCAGTCGTTGGTATCGCACCATTTGAATTGCCTAAGGAATTGCGGTGTAGTTAAGGTTGAGAGGAGGGGTAAGTACTCTTACTATTCCATAAGCAGTGAGGAGGTTGCTAACATAGTTAAATTAGCCATGAATCATGCCGTTAAGTACAGTAAATCAATACTATCCTGTGAGGTTCTTAATGAGGAGAGGCAGAGTAGCCTTGATTTAAAGGAGCATACCAAGGTTAATATTTAGGAGTTGATATGCTCAATTAATTGTATTAACTCAGGGTACGTATCAGCTAGGCCAGTTCCACTGTAAAGTATCTTACCACTGGGTGATATTAGGTAATACACCTCCAGTTGGAGGGATGGATTATACACCTTAGTCATTTCTAAACTGGCCTCACCGGTTATGAAGTAGGTTGATGCATTACCGGCGTAATACTTGACAAAGGATGTTATCGATGGCCCATTATAGCCTAGGTCATCGTACTGTTCAAGCACTATAACGTAGATTGACTTAGACTCAAGTAAACCTACGTAACGAGCCAGTATGGCTGTCCCAAGCGCGCAATCAGGACACCAGGTGGCCACTAGGTACAGTAACACGTAATGTCCCTTGAAGTCGCTTAAGTAAACCACTGACCCATTGGATAGCGTGAACTCCAGGTTGGGTGCGATATCCCCAACACCAATGCCGATGGAGCTACCTCTATCCAACCCTGTTAACGTTATGTATAGTATGACAGCTGAAATAACTAGAAGCACTAATGCTACTGTTAACCTACTCACCTTCATTTAACCACCCTACAGCATCCCCTAGCCACATCCCTTGAGGCTAGGTATAGGCTAACTAAGGCTAAAGATGTGGCCAACGCCACGAAGACTGGATCGTAGACTCCCAATACACCTTGGATCTTACCAGTGGTGGTTATGGCTAATGTGGCGCCACCTAATAGGGCTATTAATGTTGGTATTAGTGATGTGCAGCAGGCTGAGGGGAGTAGGCTAATCACGATAACTGGGATACTGAGCTTACCCCTACCCCTTAGGCCACCGTAGGCTAAGATGTTTATTGCCAGTGATAACCCAGTTATGACTGAAAGAATTAATGACACTGAGGCTATGTAGACTACGTAAAGTCCCCTAAACAGTAGGTAACCCACAGCCGAATTCATGAAAAGCCAAGTATAAGTCAGGCCAAGCAGCAATGTAGACGCTATGAAGATAGCTAGACCCCTAGGGTTACTTAGGGTTAACTTAACCGCATAGGGTATGTAACCCAACCCCATAGGGGATTGAAATTAAGCGGAACTATATTTAAATATTTCTTAGATATGAAAAATTTTTCATATGTTCAAAAATACTTATAAGCATTGTAATGCATGAGATAACCCATGAGGTTAAGGGGAGGTGCAACTAGGCCAGTGTTAAGGTGTGAGAACTGTGGCATGCCGTTAACGCCGGATAACGTATACGTTAGGGAGATAATGGGCATCAAGCACTACTTCTGCTGCGAACACTGCGCAAACGCCTTTGAGGAAAGGTTAAGGAGAGGCGGCAGGTAAACTCAGGTGGATGCTATGCGCATCTTACTAAAAGGATATTCGTATTTTCCTATTCTACGTCTACCCAAAGTACATGCCACTAGGGGGTGGCCATGGAGGATCTAGTCATCATAGGCTATGGAGCCGCAGGCTTCGCCGCCTTAATCAGGGCTAATGAACTTGGCGTTAAGCCAGTCATAATTGGCCACGGGCCTATAGGTGGTACGTGTGTTAACGTGGGTTGTGTACCATCTAAGAGGGTTCTTAGAATTGGTGAATTGCATAAGTACGTTAGGGACTTAGTTGATAAGAACCATTACCCTAATTATGAGGAAGCCTTCAGTAATGAGAGGAGGCTGGTTACTGAGTTAAGGAAGCTTAAGTATGAGGATGTGTTATCAGCCTACGATGCCAAGGTTATTGAGGGTAGGGCATACTTCATATCGCTCAATAGGGTTAAGGTTAACGGCATGATCATTGAGGGTAGGAGAATAATAATAGCCACTGGTTCATCACCAAACATACCAGATATAAAGGGGTTAAGGGAGGTAGGTTATTGGACTAATGTTGAAGCCCTGAACCCTGATAGGAAAATTGAGTCCCTAGTGATAATAGGTGGTAGGGCATTGGCTCTTGAGTTCGCCCAGATGTATAGGAGGCTTGGTGTTGATGTTGCGGTTATCCAAAGGAGCCCAGTTTTAATACCTAATTGGGAGCCTGAACTATCCCTCGAAATACAGAGGGTGCTTGAGGATGAGGGCGTGCTGGTCATGACCAACACCAGGGTTAAGGAGGTAAGAAGGGGGTTAGGTAAGGTAGTTGTTACCGATAGAGGTGAGGTAGAGGCTGATGAAGTACTCCTAGCCACGGGTCGTAGACCCAACGTGGACCTGAACCTTGAGGCAGCTGGCGTAAAGCTGAATGATAAGGGCGGCATAGCGGTTGATGATGAATTAAGGACAAGCAACCCTAACATATTCGCCGCTGGCGATGTTCTAGGAGGGCCCATGCTTGAGGCGTTAGCCGGCAAGCAGGGCGCCGTGGCCGCGGAGAACGCCATACTTAATGCGCACAGAAGAATTGACATACTTAGTGTGCCTCAAGCCATATTCACACAGCCAAGCCTAGCCAGGGTTGGATTAACGCTTATTGAGACTAGGAATAAGGGTATTGATGTTGATTACAGGGTGGTTAAGGCTACCAATGTGGCTAAGGCCCATATACTTGGTGATACTAGGGGTCTAGCTAAGATGATTATTGAGAAGCCAAGTAAGAGGGTGATTGGCTTCCACATGATTGGCGAATATGCGGCTGAGATCATTAATGAAGCTGCATTGGCAGTGAGACTTAGGGCCACTATAGACGATATCATAGACACCGTCCACGTATTTCCAACAATGGCGGAGATAATAAAACTAGCCGCACAATCCTTCTATAGGGATGTGAGTAAAATGAGCTGCTGCGTTGATTAACCATCTCTTTCATTATAAGGAAAAGATGTTAACCTAGAAACGCTTAAAAAAATGACCATTACCATAGTGGCACATTTATGGCACCTGGTTATGTAGTGCTCATGGTAGCCGCCACTACCCTAGGTCTCCTACACATGACTGCGCCTGACCATTGGGCACCTGTAACTGCCCTATCACTAAGGAGGCGTTACAGGGACCAGATAATTGCTGGCATTGCCCTTGTAATCGGTGCACTGCATGGATTATCTTCCCTAGCTCTATCGCTACTGGTATTGTTTATCGGCATGCGCTTCATACCACTTAACTACATCAACACAGCGTCCATAGTACTACTCATACTAGTCTCCATATACATACTACTAGGCGCATTACATGAACACAGTGGGAACGTTAATGAAAGCTACTCATTAACCGCGGCCGTCACGGTAAGCTCATTACCGGATCCAGCCCTCATACCGATAGTACTATCAGTATTAACATATGGAAGCTCGTACACGCTTCTGGCTGGTGTTGCTTATACCTTGGCGAGCATGTTCTCCGTAACATCAGTAGTCCTACTCATTAACCGTGGGTTGCTGAGAACCCTCTCAACAGTTAACCCAAGGTATATGGATTATGCCGCCGCTGCAATACTGCTACTCACAGCATTGTACATATACCTAACTTAACCCCAATTGCTAATAAGCTACTGTTAGGGATTGGTTACCCTGTATATAACCAGTTCGTGAAATGAATCAATGTCACCGTGATCCTCATACTTTATATCACCTATGAGCAGTAGGGTGTTTTTAATAACCAATAACCAATCGTAGTCGTTGACAAGAACCCTAATGCCCTCGTTAGCCTTCAGCTTCTTCACCTCATCAAGTAGCGTGTATATTGGGTGCCTAAGCCCCATTTCACATGAATCATTCTTATCAAATCTCAACGTGTTAATTATCACCACGCTCCCCACAATGTGGCATCTTTGACCCAGCTAATAAACCTTCCTCCTCTGGTATTTTCAGCATTAATATGCAGCTTATGCATTCATAGGTTAATTTATAATTAGATGGGGCAAATAGATTTCGGTGGTTACATGGGTTATGCACACCCAGAGGTACTGGTGGACACGGAGTGGGTTGTGAACCACCTGAAGGATCCGAAGGTTAAAATAGTGGAGGTGGATTACGACCCAAATACGGCTTACTTCGCATGGCACATTCCAGGCGCATCACTGCTTACATGGAAGGATCACATTAGGCATCCGGTTAGGAGGGACTTCGTTGAGCCGGAGCAGTTCGCCAAGTTCATGGAGGAGAGGGGAATATCTAACGACACCACTGTGGTGCTCTACGGTGACTACAATAACTGGTTCGCCGCCTACGCCTTCTGGGTATTCAAGGTCTACGGGCATGACGACGTTAAGCTGCTTAACGGTGGGAGGACTAAGTGGGCTAAGGAGAATAGGCCGACCTGCAGTGGTCACAATGAACCACACTTCTACAGGGAGGCTGGGGCTAAGTACACTGTGAAGAGGGTTGATTGGGGTGGGCACAGGGTCTACTCCTGGGAGATACTGCAGAGGTTGAACAAGGGTGAGGTGGGTAAGGATCTAGTGCTGGTTGATGTGAGGTCACCTAGGGAATACACTGGCGAGATAACAGCACCACCTGAGTACCCCAATGAACATGCCCAGGTGGGTGGCCACATACCAGGCGCCTTGAACATACCATGGAGCCTAGCCGTTAATCAGGACACAGGCGAGTTTAAGCCGGTTGACGAGTTGAGGAGACTGTATGAGCAGTACGGCGTTACGCCCAACAAGGAGGTTATTACGTACTGCAGGATCGCCGAGAGGGCATCTCACACCTGGTTTGTGCTTAAGTACCTACTGGGTTACCCATCCGTGAGGGTTTACGATGGGTCCTGGGCTGAATGGGGAAACATGGTTGGTGCACCTGTTAAGAAGGGCCAGGAACCGTAACAGGTTAAATCCTAAAACTCATAAATACTGGGTTAAAATATTCTTTATTGCAATAAAATTACAATAAATACATAGTGAAGATTACAATTACCAGAACTTGAATCCATACCATTAGTGCCATACCTCAAGCCCTCTAACTGTTAATTATCTCTAGTCAGGGATGCATGGTTTATAATGCTGGTGGCCTAGGAACACTATGGATGCCTCAGACTCAAGGTTGAATTGCATAATGCGGAGCAGGTCACCATATATACTCGAGGCCTTGAAAAGCCCGGTTAAGTGGTGGGGGTGGTGCAAAGAGGCCTTTGAGGTTGCTGGGCGTGAGGATAAGCCAGTGCTCCTAGACATAGGCGCCTCCTGGTGCCACTGGTGCCACGTTATGGATGAGGAGACCTATGGGGATCCAGAGGTGGCTAGAGTGATTAATGAGAACTTCATACCCATTAAGGTGGATAGGGATGAAAGACCAGACATAGATAGGAGGTACCAGGAGGCAGCCCTGTTGATATCCGGGCAGGGTGGTTGGCCATTAACAGTCTTCCTAACGCCAACGGGCGACGTCATGTTCACCGGCACCTACTTCCCACCCAGGGATAAGGCCGGGCTACCTGGCATGGTTAGGGTGCTTAACGCCGTGTTGGATGCCTATAGGAATAAGAGGGAACAGGTTAATGAAATAGCCAGGGAGGTTAGGAGAACTGTGTCCTCAGGAATCCAGGGCGGCACCATTGCTGAGGGTAATGAACCAGACCCCTCGGTAATAGGGGGTATTGTCACCAGCATCCTGGACATGTACGATAACGAGCATGGCGGTTTCGGGGCAGCGCCCAAGTTCCCTCAACCCACCTTCCACGCCCTTCTACTCCAAAGGGGCTTCTATGAGGGTAAGGCGCTGATCAACGTGGTTACTAGGACATTAATAAGCATGGGTAGTGGGGGTGTCTACGACCAAATCGGTGGGGGCTTCCATAGGTACTCCGTGGACCAGGAATGGATGATACCCCACTTCGAGAAGCTACTAATCGACAACGCAGAGTTGCTCATGAACTATGCGGAGGCTTACGCGATGACTGGTAATGGCGAGGTTAAGGCCATAGGCACTGGGATTGCACAGTACTTAAACGGTGAGTTAAGGAATCCTGAGGGTGGATACTACTCAAGCCAAGATGCTGATGTTGATCCAGGGGATGAGGGTGGGTACTATAGGTGGAGCATTGATGAGCTAAGGAGCGTATTAACACCTGAGGAGTATCAGTTGGTTTATTGGTATTACGGTGTGTTTAGATTTCAACATGGGGAAAAGGCCGTATTGCACATCGCCATGCCCCTCAAAGACGCTGCAAAACACATTGGTATTAGTGAAGAAGAGGCTAGGGCTCTCTTGGATAACGCCGTTAAGAAGCTGAGGGAGGCGAGAAATAGGAGGAAGGCGCCTAAGGTAGATACCACGATATATGCTGGTTGGTCCGCCGCAGCGGCTATGGCCGATATGGCGGCCTACGACTACCTGGGACTCGATACCCTAGGTCACGCACTCAAGACGGTAGACTTCATAATGGATAAGCTTTACATTAACGGCGAACTACATAGGGCTTATAGGTGCAGTGTCCTCAACCTTCCAGGTTACCTCGATGATTATGCATACACACTGCTGGGCGCCCTTATGGCATACAGTCATACGGGCAGCCGTAAATACCTTGAATTTTCCCTGAGGCTTGGCTATGATATTTTGGGTAAATTTGAGGCAAGCGACGGCGGCTTCTATGACACTTATCTAAGCGAGGACATTGGGTTAACCAGCATTAGAGTAAAGCCAATACATGACACACCCAACTGGAGCCCAAACGCACTCGCCTTAATGGGCATGTACTACCTCCATAAGGTGACTGGCCTAGGTGAATTTAAGAGAGCCTTCGAGAGGGGTATTAAGGCGCTTTATCAATCGGCATTAAGTAGCGGCGTATCAGCAGCATCTTACTTCATAAACCTAGACTGGTACTTCGCAAACCCACCCACGGTGGTTGTTATTGGCGATGATAAGCAGTTTAAGGCGCTATGGCAAACTGCGCTAAAGACCTACCGCCCAGGTAAATTAGTCATCCCAATACTTGGTGATGAGGTCCTAGACTTAATTAAGGATGAGGCCATATTGGGCATGGTAAGGGAGCAGAGGAGGAGGGGTGAGAGCCTAGCCTTCGTATGCGCACATACGGCATGCAGCATGCCGATCAACAAGGCTGAGGATTTGGGGCGAGTAATATCCAGCTTCATGATCGATAAATATGTTTATTGATCTGCAAGATTGTCCAAATCCTACAAGGTGTCCACAACTCTCTGCATAGCATACTTGTAAAGAGCTAAGTCCCACAGCAAGTCGTTTAAGCCGCCATCAATGACCTTCACCTCAGCCTTAAGAGTTCCATAAAGCGCACCCTCAGGGATCCACCAAGACTGACGGATAAACCCCCTCACAGGGCAAATACCATAGGTTCAGACCCACGGACTTAAAAACCCTTTGTATCGGAAGTGTGTAGTTTACATAGTTACAGCTATTCACAAGTATCTACAGTTAATGCAAATCTTACAATAGCTCTGCAGAAAATAGCAAGTATTACCTCCAATACTTAAATCACTTTCGCCGACCAAACACAGGTGACATAGGCCACTGTACAATGAAGATTATAAAAACGAAGAGTAAGAACCCGCAAGACTGAGGAAGTAGCCAGACCTTGTTCGCTTTGGAATGTACGTTAACATACACCTAAACCGTTAAGTAAGGAAACATAGATATTTAAAGCTTAGGTCTAGTTAAGGTATTAGTGAGTAGTTTTAAGGATGAGGTGCTTAAGCTACTTAGGGAGGATGAGAACTTTAGGCTTGAGGTCATGAGGTTACTCGGTATTGTCAACACGAATACCTCACTTAACCAGTTAACCGACTCAGTGAATAGGCTAACAAAGGCCGTGGAGGAGCTTAAGGAGGAGATACGTAAACTGTGGGAGGAGAACCATAGGATATGGGAGGAAATACATAGAATGTGGGAGGAAATGGGCAAGTTGAGGGAAGAGAATCAAAAAATATGGGAAGACATACATAGGATATGGGAAGAGATTAGTAAGTTGCGTGAGGAGAATCAGAAGATATGGGAGAATATACAAAAGATATGGGAAGAAATACACAAGCTACAGGAGGAGAATCATAGAATATGGGAGGAGATACGTAAATTACGAGAAGAGAATCAAAAAATATGGGAGGAAATACGCGAATTAAGGAAAGACCATGAGGACCTAACAAGGACTGTTAGGGGTGTATCGAGGGATTTAGGCGGCTTATCGAGGACTGTGGGTAAACTCGTGGAGCAGGATATAAGGCACTATCTGCCAGGCTGGGTAAGGGAGAGGTATGGCATCGCCGTGGATAGGGTAAGGAGGCTTAAACTTGATAGCGAGGCTGAGTTCGACGGCTTCGTGGAGGCTGAGGATAAGGTACTGTTAATAGAGATAAAGACAACGTTGAGGTCTAGGGATATTAGGGACTTGGCCAGGAAGGTTGATAGGTATAGGGAGAGGGCGCCAGGGGGCAAGTTGATAATACCAATAGTGGCGTACTCAATGGAGGGGGAGAGCCTAGGGAGACTCCTTAATGCGGCTAAGGCACACGGCATAACGCTGGTTAAGCACCACGGCGAATATGAATTCGAGGAAGTGAGCCAATAGAGATGTGGTGTTTAAAGGTGAGGTTAAGGCTTGTGGCGTAATCTTAAGCCACCCTTGAATGGATACTTGACTACACCTTTAAGGTTAGCCTGTTGATGGTCAGTAGCCTGGAAGCCGTCATTAAATCCTACCTCACGCGCCTCATCATCAACCCCTAGGGTTAACGGGCTTTTTAATAAGGTTTCCACATTCAATACTTTAAACCCAGACGCAGCAGCCTACGCATGGATAAGGTTAGGGTTGGGGTGATTGGGGTTGGTGGCCACGGTAGGGGTAGGCACCTAATACCCTACACCAAACTACCCAACGTCGAGGTTGTGGCGGTTGCAGATGTTAACCAAAGGAGGGCTGAGGAGGTTGGTAAGGAATTCAAGGTGAGGTACTACACTGACTACATGGAGATGATTGAGAGGGAGAACCCAGACGCGGTAAGTATCGTAACCCCCACAGGCCTCCACGCTAAGGTTGCTAAGGATGTTCTTAGTAAGGGTGTCCATGTGCTTGTTGATAAGCCCCTTGGAGCCAACCTAAGTGAGGTTGTTGACGTGGTTAGGACAGCTAAGGCTAAGGGTAAGGTGCTCATGGTTGGCTACTGGTCAAGATTCTCCCCAGCGCTTAAATTCGGGGCCGAGGCCATGAGCCTTGGAATGGTTGGTGAACCATACTTAGCCTACGGCTACCTGGTTAGGAGGAGGGGCATACCTGGTTCACCGACCTTCATAGATAAGCAGTTGTCGGGTGGTAGGGGTGCGTTACTGGACATAGGGTGCTACATACTTGATAACCTACTCTCACTACTCAACTTCCCAAGGCCAGTAACCGTGAGTGGTGCAACGTACACTAAGTTTGGCAGGAACCCTGAGGAGGTTAAGTTCAACTGGGGTTCATGGGACCCAAGCAAGTTTGAGCTTGAGGACTACGCCGTGGGCTTCATCAGGTTTGAGAATGGCGCCTCCATGATAATTGAGGTCGGTTGGGCAGCCAACGTATCCCACGTGGGTGAGGTTGGCATATACAGGGTACTCGGTGACAAGGGCGGATTGGAGGGTAGGGGCCACGAGGCGGTTACCGAAATGACACTGCACAGTAGGACTAGCAACTTCCTCTACGACACCAAGCCCGTACTGGGTAACGTGGATATGCCCCTGGAGATGGTTAAGGCGTTCATCGACTCAATAACCCAGGGTAAGGAACCGCCAACCACGGGTTACCAAAGCGTGATAATACACTCAATAATAGATGCCATATATGAGTCAGCTAGTAAGGGCAGTGAGGTAAGGGTAACCATACCTGAGATCTAAGTCGACGTGAAAACTAAGTAGCATATAAGGAGGTTCCCAAACTAAAGTTGGTAAGCTAGGATCTTAATGATTACCCACTAATCATGGTTAAGCATCTCCTAAGCAACTCCACTTTAAAGGTTAATAAGTCTCCATTATTGTTTTGTGCTTAATTTCACGCCCATTAAGGCGTTAACCTGTACCTATCCCTTGGGAACAGTATGACTTCCCTAATGTTCCTCACCTTAGCCATCACCATCATTAGCCTGTATAGGCCAAGCCCCCAGCCAGCATGCGGTGGCATACCCCAGTCGTAGGCTTCCAGGTGCATTGCGAAGTTCTCTGGGTTAAGCCCCTTAGCCTTCATGGCCTCCTCAAGTTGCTTCCTGTCGTGAATCCTGGTGGACCCTGAGGTAACCTCCATCCCATCTATAACCAGGTCGAAGGACTCGCTCCTAGACTCATCACCCTCAATGGGCTTTGTGTAGAAGGCCCTAAGCATGGTTGGGAAGTGTATTATGAAGAAGGGTTCCTTGATCAAGCTGCTCAGTTTCTCTAAACCCTCCTTAGGTATGTCGTCACCCCACTTAACCTTAACACCCTCCTTATCAAGCATGCTTAAGGCCTCATCATAAGTAATGACCTTGAAGGGCTTCACCGGCACCTTCACCTCACGGCCCATTTGACTGAGGATTGGTGCCGCGGCCCTATAGGCCTCTATGACCACATCCTCAAGTACCCCCATTACGTCCCTGTAGTCCATGAAGGCGGCCTCGGCGTCGACGGATATGAACTCGTTTACGTGGTACGTTGTGTCATGCTTCTCAGCCCTATAGGCCGGCCCAATTTCAAAAACCCTCTCAAGGCTGGCCGTCAACTCCTCCTTATACAACTGGGGGCTTTGGGCTAAGTAGGCTGTGCGTTCAAAGTACTGGACTGGGAATAACTCAGCACCGCCCTCGGTGCTGGTTGCTATTATCTTCGGAGTGAAGACCTCTATGAAGCCGTGGCTGTAAAGCACATTGCGCATCGCCCTAACAACCTCACTCATGGCCTTGAAGAGCATTACGTTATCCCTGCGCTTGAGGTCCACTACCCTGTACCTAAGCCTCAAGTCAAGCATGGTCTCATCAACGTTCCCCCAGATGTCTATTGGGAGCGGGTTAGCCTTGTTAAGTAACTTAACCTCAATGGGCTCAACCTCAACCCCAGCCCTGGCAACCTTACTAGCCTTAACCACACCCCTGACACTAATCACATCCTCCTTAGCCAACCTAGACACAGTATTCCACGTCTCCTCGCTAACCGATGAACGCTTAACCGTGACTTGAACCATGCCCTCCCTATCCCTAAGCACAATGAACTTTATCCTACCCACGTCCCTAATATCCCAAACCCAACCCGATAACGTAACCTCCCTACCATCCATCTCAGGTTTTATTTCACCTACCCAATGGGTCTTCCTGTAAATAGCCACGTCAAGCTTATTCACCGGCATATTTAAGCGTTAATTAATGCACCTAGCCCTAAATGGCCTCATGACCCCTAGGGCATCCTTCAAACCAGCCCTAAAGCTAACTAGGTCAATGCAATCCACGGCGCTGGCGGTTAACATGGATAAGGCCCTATTAGCTAACCTCAGGAAGGGTTCAATGTAACCCTCCTGGAGTTTCACAAAGGCCGCCGCAGCAACTATCAAGCCCTGCACATTAACATCCCTACTAACCCTCCAGATGGGCTCAAGAACCTCGTGGGCTTCCCAAAACCTCTCACCGTTGAATAGGTCAACGTAGGCCCTAAATGGGTTATCGTACCTATGCTCCATGGTTAAGTTAACCACCTCAAGGACAGGCCCAATTAAGAGGCCTAGTGTATGCGCCGCCTCATCCACGTTATCTGTGCTCGCATCAACCTCAAGGTGCCTTGTGGCTACCCTAACGTTAATTACCCTAATACCCATAGACCTTAACTGCTTCATTAAGTTTACCCTATCCTTAGGCTCATAGCCCCTGGTATTACTTAAGTAAATCAAAACCCTCATGAGAATGTATTAGCATCAGTTTGGTTAAAATGCGTATCTCAGCAATGCCCTCTGAACCATGAACAAACAGGTAAAGAGGACTCATCAGTAGGATGCAATCTATGTTTGGTTTTATGGTGGCTTACTAAGGACCAGCGCAATGTTTCCTCACTGAACCTATCATAAAAGAGCACTATTTACTCCCAGCCCACCATAGAGTAAACCATAGTAGGCGCTCAGGCGTAACCTGATTAAAAACCAGTAGTTCACTTTAGTTATCATGCATGATTGCTAGGGAACGTGATAAAAAAGGAACAACGACTAAATTTAAATTATAAAAGGGGTGACTAAACTTCTACTTCTCCTGAGGAAACCTCAAGGGGCTTCTCCTTAGGCTCCTTTATGGGTAACGTGAATATTATACCTACCACAGCGAAGGCTACAAGCACTAGCAGCAATTTAGACATTATGGCAAGCTTAGCGGCTGCACTTAAGGTGCTGCTTGTTATTGGGAAGTAGATTGGTATGAGGAACGTAGCCAATGCGGCGCCAAGCTTCCCACTGCCTGCGGCAATACCATGCCCCGTGGTCCTGTACTTTGTTGGGAAGACCTCAGTTGGCATTATGAAGGTTGTTACGTTGGGCCCAACATTCGTGAAGAATTGGGCAATGCCGTAGAGTGCTAATATGGCCATGGGTATTATAATACTATTCCTAAGCATTAGTGCTGCTATTAAGTATACTGTAGCAATCATGGAGAAGCCCATTATTTGCATAGCCTTTCTACCCATCTTATCCACTAGGAATGCGGCCACGTAATAGCCAGGGACTAGGAATGCCAAGGCGGCGTACAATTGCACATAAATACTAGCCAGTGGGTTCTTGGCAAGACCTATGGCTGCGGTTACGAAGGGTCCAAATACGTTGATTCCATAGAAGAGTACGTCAATGGCAAACCAGGATATTGCCGTGCCCAATATTGCAGCTATGTACTTGGTTAATGTAGTATTGCCATTAGCATTAACTTCCGTGTCCACATTAACCTCGGTTTTCAAAACATCCTTCATCGCCTTCTTAACACCCTCAATATTCCTCCTAACGAAGTACTCAAACCTGGGTGTTTCATGAACCCTACGCCTAAAGTAAATGACCAGGGCAGGGAATACTGCGCCAACACCAAGTAGAATCCTCCAGGCTAGGTCTGGGTTTACGTTTAGGTGTAGGAGGGATAACCCTAATACGGCTGCGGTTACAATACCCCAACCCTGCATGGAGAACACCCCAGCCACAAATAAGCCACGGCTCTTAGCTGGCGCATACTCACTCATTAACGTTGCGCTGATTGGGTAATCTCCACCAACGCCAAGTCCAAGTATGAACCTGGTTACCCAAAGCGTTGTTGGGTTTATTGATAAGGCCGATGCCACAGCCCCAGCCGCCAATAAGGCCGCCTCCACACCGTAAATGTACTTACGGCCGAAGATGTCACCTATCCTACCGAATATGAATGGGCCTATGACTGCGCCGAACAATGCGGCTGAGGCTATTAGGCTTATATCAGCTGACGTTAATGACCAAACCTGCTTAAGGAAGACCAAGGCTACCGATATGGCGAAGAGGTCATAGGCGTCGGAGAAGAAGCCAGCTCCAGATATTAAGAGCAACCTAACGTGCGCCTTAGTTGGCCTTGACCAGTCAAGCGGCTCAAATGGTGTTCTACTCACCATCATTACCCATGTAACCAGAGCCTTAATAGGGTTTTTGCCGGTAAAACACTAACCCTATTTATATGGTAAATAACTATATAGATATTAATGGTGAATTACCCATGCACTATTGGAGATCACACGACCAGTTGCCTAATGAAGTTGGTAAACTTAAATGACCACCTGTTGGCTGTAGGTCATTGCGTTTAATTATTCAATCACCTAACTTAACGATGTAATGCTTAATAATGCGGTGAATTGAAAAGGTTATAGTGGGAGTAAGGTTTATAAGTGGCTAAGTAAAACGATTTTAATGGTAGAGTTTAAGTATTTAACCTGGGATGATATAATGGACTTGACCATTAAGGTATCTGAATCAATAATTAAGGATAGTTATAGGCCTGACGTGGTTGTTGGCATAGCCAGGGGTGGGGTTGTGATAGCCAAGATAATTGAGGATATTTTAGGCATAGGTAACATGTCTTCTGTGGAGGTTAAGTTGTATAAGGGCATTGGTAAGCGAGGCGAAGAGGCAACGATAGCCCAGCCAATACCGATCAGCGTAAGGGGCTTAAGGGTACTGCTCGTGGATGACATATCGGACACTGGGGCAACATTATCAGCGGCTTATGATTACCTCAAGGGGCAGGGCGCCCTCGACATTAGGACAGCCACCCTGATGATTAAGCCGTGGACTAGGTTTAAGCCGAATTACTATGCCGGTGAAACAACGGCCTGGGTCATATTCCCGTGGGAGCTTGGGGAGACCATTAGGGAACTTGGAGATGGGGCTGAGGTGGCGTTGAGTGGTGTTAGGGATAAGGGTATTGTGGCTAGGATAAGAAGGCTAGTCCTCGACATGGCCGTTAGGCAGACCTCGCCTTAACGCTAAGCCCGCCCCTGACCCCACACAGGGTATAGGTTATTCTCAATACCCATGAGCGCCATAACCCTACCCACCACGGCGTTAACCAAGTCATCAATTGTCCTTGGCTTACCGTAGAATGGTGGGCTGGCGGGCATCACTATTGCCCCAGCCTCAGTGGCAAGCATCATGTTCCTAATGTGGATGAGGCTGTAGGGAGCCTCCCTAATCAAGAGCACTAGTCTCTTTCTCTCTTTAAGTGCCACATCAGCGGCCCTGGTGACTAAATTTGAGGTGTAGCCGTGTGCTATGGCGGAGAGGGTCTTCATTGAGCATGGGGCTATGGCCATTGCCTGAAAGCCGAAGGAACCACTGGCTATCGGTGCATCAAGCTCATCGTCATTATAAGCCTTATGGGCCAGCTTAACCAAGTCATCTAGACCCAGGTCTAATTCATGTTTAAGGACCTTTAAGGCTGATTTAGAAACCACTAGGTGAACCTCAACATCACTTACCCTGCTTAAGGACTCCAGTAACCTAACCCCGTAAATAACCCCCGAGGCACCCGTTATGGCAACCACCACCCTCCTCATGGTTAAGGCGGCCTAACTTAGCTATTTATTAATTAGTCACTAGCTGGCTTCACGCAATCTCAGTAACCGTGCCATCAGCCCTACCTACAATGACCCTACTCACCCTTGAGCCGCTGAACAACCCAACCTCAACGACACCCGGTATGAGCTTAATGTCAACCTCACCCTCAGTTGGGTTTAGGGTAACCCCAGGCCTGTAGTCGATTATGAAGTTCCCGTTATCAGTAACCACGGGCCCCCTCTTACCGGGGGAGTACCTTAAAACCGCCGAGCCGCCGTACTTACCCTCAAGCCTAGCCTTAACTATAGGCCAGGCGTATGGTATAACCTCAATGGGTATTGGATGGGTACTTGGTATCTTACCCACTAGCTTCGTCTCATCGACAATCACTATGAATTCCCTAGCCCAGTAGTCAATTATCTTCTCCCTAGTCAACGCACCACCCCCACCCTTGATTAGGTTTTTACCTGGATCAACCTCATCGGCGCCGTCAATAGCAACGTCAATGGCGTTAACCTGCCACGGGTACCTGAGCAGGTCGCCTAAACCCAGTTTAACAATCTCATACTCAGTCTCAGTTGAGGTGGCCACTAGCCTTACGTTAGTTAAGGAACCACTCGTAATAACTTTAGCCAACTCGGCTAGGAAGGTTAAGGCCGTTGACCCAGACCCAACTCCAATAACGTACCCATCCCTAACATACCTAAGGGCAGCCCTAGCCGCAGCTAGCTTGGGATCCATGAAACCCCCCCTAGTCTACCTAATTTAACCTAAACCCACGTTAATCCCACTACCTTACGCTTCCTAGTGGTCAAAAAAGGGACCACGATTATGGTGATTCCTAAGTCCTCCCCGCTGAGTCTTCCTCCATGAAGCCTTTAAATATGGGAATTAGGCCGCTGGGGGCCACTACATTATCAAGGACTATGCTGGTTCCATCCTTCCTCACAATTAGAATTCTCCCCCTCTCCCTAGTGGAGCGGCCGTGTACTTTGAAGGGGAAGCCGTTTATGAAGGCCCAAAGAACCCAGCGAACCCTGGCGGTAAGCGTCTTAGATATCTCGGAAACCGAAATTACCTCAACCCGCTGCACCTCACTCCACTTAACTAGGTACGGTGTGCCTGGGGAGTCACGGAAAAGACCATGCTCATCGTAATACACGTCATGGCCTACCGGGTCTAGGGACACTAGAAACCTTAGAATCCTCCCCACGTAGTGCCTAAAGTAGAGACCCACAAGCATCATTAGGGCTGCTTCGATTACATTCCCAACTGAATCAAGTACCTTAATGTTAAACCACGTGGAGACTTTAAGGGCACTCAGGAGACCTAAGGTGAATAAGATGGTAAATATAGCCCCTAATATGGTGAAGATGTTGCCTGTTAACGCCCAGACTAACTTAGTCCCTCTACCGTAACCGTGGGGCTCATTATCACTTTTAATGCCTGCTATCCGCTCCATAATCATGTCTAATATTAAGAATAACATTAAGAACGAGATGCCTGCCGCTGAGAGTAAGGCGATTAACCTCATGGGTTCTACGGTTGCGTACGCATAGAGTAGTATGGGTAAGGTAACCGCCGATATGGTTACATAAAACAGCCTAAGCCTACTAATCGACAAACATATTAGGCAATAAATTAAAATGCGGATTAAGTGGTTTGATGCAACCTCCAACGGTGACACTAGCATTTTTTGGGCTTTCAAGGACGCTACCAGCAACAAGGCCCCGCCACTTAGCATTAACACCGGCTCAAGTATCGCCACAATTCTTACATATTTCATAGTACCATTCCGCTTTAATGATGATTGGCTTTTAAGTTTTTCGGTAAAAGGTAATATATAACGCCTTAATACCTTTGCAGCCATCTCTCATATCTATCGATATTCAACTAGGTACCGATTAAGGTTCTAGGCGTTGATACTGAGAGTTCAAGTAACCCCTGGGATAGAGGCCGAAGCTCACGAACCCCTAGTCTCTCTAAGTTTTCACGTTTAAAAAGCCTGGGTTAAG
>Ga0208151_100365_pt1 | contig 19752 bp, 10 predicted proteins | sample ECH_Bhost_MetaG_FD_187130 | JGI IMG/M metagenome (GOLD analysis project Ga0208151, IMG submission 187130) | Hot spring microbial mat communities from Yellowstone National Park, Wyoming, USA - ECH_B host_MetaG (SPAdes) (version 2) | ecosystem: Environmental > Aquatic > Thermal springs > Hot... | reverse complement strand
TCATCTCTTGTGAAATATTGTGGTTGGCTAAAAGAAAAATTCGTAGCTTACTGCCCACACTACCCTGCACTATAACTATATAATTCCCACTGTTGATAAAAAGTTTCAATTCCTTCTAGGATGCTTCATTGCATCCCCCAACAGGAGAGGTTTTAGGTATGATCTCTTTCAATTCCTTCTAGGATGCTTCCCATTTTTCACTTGTTTCAGCTCGCTCTCACGGTAATGGTGCTTTCAATTCCTTCTAGGATGCTTCCTTAATCTAAGCTTCTTGTCCTTCTCGGCCTCGGATGACCTTTCAATTCCTTCTAGGATGCTTCTACTTATGTATGAGGTGGGATGATGGCGTTAGCGATTCAGGGGTGAGTGAGACTTTCAATTCCTTCTAGGATGCTTCAGCCAAGGAGCTGACAAGCTATTACATTATATTAAATATCTTTCAATTCCTTCTAGGATGCTTCAGGGTTACTGCACTGTAATCCTATTTTCCACCTGCTCTTTCAATTCCTTCTAGGATGCTTCACGGCAGACCTAATTAACAGCCTCTGCGGGTCAACAAATTCTTTCAATTCCTTCTAGGATGCTTCGGTTTTCGTCATTGAGGCCCTACTATCAGCGATAACTTTCAATTCCTTCTAGGATGCTTCAGCGTACTAACGCAGTTGGCCTTGTTGGAGGCCAAGAACTTTCAATTCCTTCTAGGATGCTTCCACGCCACCTCTCTACCTCCATCGTTCAATGTGACTACTTTCAATTCCTTCTAGGATGCTTCATGTATATGGCATGTTCTCGCTTAGTAATTTGAGCGTAGCTTTCAATTCCTTCTAGGATGCTTCGAACGAGTTAGCTAGGTAGGTTGTCATTTCACTCACCCTGTCTTTCAATTCCTTCTAGGATGCTTCTTGTAGGTGTAGCAGTTGATGAAGACCCTGCCCACATAATTGCTCACTTTCAATTCCTTCTAGGATGCTTCGTCGTTATCACTGCCGACTGGCCTGGGATGCACCTTAAGTGCTTTCAATTCCTTCTAGGATGCTTCACCTGCTATACCAGTTATTCGCCCACGAAGAAACCTCGGCCCTTTCAATTCCTTCTAGGATGCTTCAGGAGCGGAGCGATACGGGAGGCCATCATAAAGTTATTGGACTTTCAATTCCTTCTAGGATGCTTCAACATAAAGTAGGCTTGCTGAAGATACACTACGCCCTTTACAACTTTCAATTCCTTCTAGGATGCTTCACAGGGATGACCTCCCTGGGGAGGTGGCGTACGGCTCCTTTCAATTCCTTCTAGGATGCTTCGACATTTGGACTTTTAAGGATAGAAGAATAGGAAACCCATCTTTCAATTCCTTCTAGGATGCTTCTTCTGTAAACACTTTACCCATCAAGTTAGGTAAAGACTTTCAATTCCTTCTAGGATGCTTCTTATGTATAAGATATTAAAGCAAAAGAAAGAAATAACGTTCTTTCAATTCCTTCTAGGATGCTTCAGCGGATGCCGTCAGGAATGGACTGAGAGGAAGTGTAATTTCCTTTCAATTCCTTCTAGGATGCTTCTTGTATTTCGTTGGCTAAAACTACTTCAATCTGTTCTTTCAATTCCTTCTAGGATGCTTCGTGAAGTTGAAGTAAAGGGCGAGATTGAGGGTATTAAAATATCACTTTCAATTCCTTCTAGGATGCTTCATGAGCCCCATGGAGGGCCCCCAGTCCTCAAGAACACTTTCAATTCCTTCTAGGATGCTTCCCAAGGCGAATGCAACGAGATGGCGTATGACGCCTTGGCATACCTTTCAATTCCTTCTAGGATGCTTCTGCAGTTGTTACGGTGGTTAAGAGACCATGGGTTTATTCAAGGCTTTCAATTCCTTCTAGGATGCTTCGTAATGTGATGTTTGGAGGGATTGCGGAAGCATTACTATCTTTCAATTCCTTCTAGGATGCTTCCAATATGTACTGCATAGTTTCGATCGTGAAGGTGGATAACTTTCAATTCCTTCTAGGATGCTTCCAAAGGGTGAAAGAATATCTAGAACTTTTACAATATGATTTCTTTCAATTCCTTCTAGGATGCTTCTTCTATTGAAAGACAACCTATTTAATTATGCTCTACTAACTTTCAATTCCTTCTAGGATGCTTCCTAGACCTAAATCCCCAAAGATGACCAAGGAAGTGAAGGACTTTCAATTCCTTCTAGGATGCTTCTTGTATGCCTTATTAAGGGGTATAAAATGCCCTGTTCTACTTTCAATTCCTTCTAGGATGCTTCAAATCTACAACCCCGACGACCCTCAACAACAAGAACTTTCAATTCCTTCTAGGATGCTTCTGAAAAACTAAAGTCCAAAATTGTTGAAACCATTTTAGAACTTTCAATTCCTTCTAGGATGCTTCTTCTCCTTGATGGGGGGAGGGTGTGGCATGTCGGCAAAACTTTCAATTCCTTCTAGGATGCTTCAGACACGAAGGCTAAGGAGAATGAAAAATGGGACTCTACTTTCAATTCCTTCTAGGATGCTTCATAATACTTAACGACGACCGACTAAGGAAGGCGTTATTCACTTTCAATTCCTTCTAGGATGCTTCATATGATTAAAAACTATGTATTCTGAGCCCCAGGAGTAGGCTTTCAATTCCTTCTAGGATGCTTCTTCGACATAAATGTTCAGCAAACAGTACAAAAAATAGCTTTCAATTCCTTCTAGGATGCTTCCATGGCATGTCCCTTATCGCCTGTTCCGTCATCACCTTTCAATTCCTTCTAGGATGCTTCGGATTTTGTGCGGGTGTAGATATACAAAGTCACCCATTACTTTCAATTCCTTCTAGGATGCTTCTTAAAATGTGTTCATGTGGAAGAACTATAAAATCGTTAGAACTTTCAATTCCTTCTAGGATGCTTCAACCTCAGGGCGACGAGACTGAAAATGTCGCCACGAAAAGCTTTCAATTCCTTCTAGGATGCTTCTGAAATTGACAAAGGCCGTGATTTACGGCCCGGTTCTATTCTTTCAATTCCTTCTAGGATGCTTCTGATCGGGAATACGGTATACATTAACGCAGACCCATCTAACTTTCAATTCCTTCTAGGATGCTTCTGGTTTTGACGAACCCCAGGGCGAAGAAGTGGGTAATGCCTTTCAATTCCTTCTAGGATGCTTCAAATGCATATTATGACATATTTATATGTTGTGATTTTTCCAGCTTTCAATTCCTTCTAGGATGCTTCGTGTATTAAAAAATGCCAAAATTCTATTATTGCTATTTACTTTCAATTCCTTCTAGGATGCTTCAAGACAGGAAATGGAACGAATTGAAGAAGAAGAAACTTTCAATTCCTTCTAGGATGCTTCACGCCAAATGACAAATTAATTGTAAGTCGCAATTTACTTTCAATTCCTTCTAGGATGCTTCCACAACTTTATAGTTCAACTAACGGTTATTGTGGTACAGTCTTTCAATTCCTTCTAGGATGCTTCATAAAAATTCAGGTCTAAGATTTATTACGACAAACATAAACTTTCAATTCCTTCTAGGATGCTTCGACTGCTTTTCTTCTAAATTGCAGATGATAATGTGCTAAACTTTCAATTCCTTCTAGGATGCTTCCTTCGCTCCTGTTCAGGTGGTTATTTATAGCGTATACATCTTTCAATTCCTTCTAGGATGCTTCTACAATTTTAAAACCCTGAATTGCCTAGTTATCTTACTTTCAATTCCTTCTAGGATGCTTCGGAAGCAGAAAGCCCGTTCCTTTGCAATGGCAGCAAGGGAGCTTTCAATTCCTTCTAGGATGCTTCCACTCGCTGTTTTGGTCGGGACTTTGGCACTTGTTCTCAAATCTTTCAATTCCTTCTAGGATGCTTCAGGGAGAGACAGTGCATTAACTTGTTACATTGCAAAAAACTTTCAATTCCTTCTAGGATGCTTCTTGGAAGTGCCAGATGGAAGAGCCATTTTTGGACACAATAAACTTTCAATTCCTTCTAGGATGCTTCGTATTGGGGTAAGAAAGGTGAAAGAAGAAGAGATAAGTCACTTTCAATTCCTTCTAGGATGCTTCGTGAGTAAACAAGAGGAGGTAACATTCGAACAATTCATAGCTTTCAATTCCTTCTAGGATGCTTCATAGCCGTGCTTCGATGACGAAGACAAGCCAAATTTTAACGCCTTTCAATTCCTTCTAGGATGCTTCACCCTGAATATAGGGCTGTCCTAGTAAAAATGGCTTTTAACTTTCAATTCCTTCTAGGATGCTTCTCCAGGGGCCCGTATACCTCCTCCGTGATGGTATTACCATCCCTTTCAATTCCTTCTAGGATGCTTCCAGTCTGTTTGTAGGAATCGCCTACAACCAGGGCGAATACTTTCAATTCCTTCTAGGATGCTTCTTTGTCCACAGTTTATTTACAACCGAATAATCTCAATTTCGCTTTCAATTCCTTCTAGGATGCTTCAAAGGGACGTTGAGATGATAGAGGCGTTAACAGAAGATGAACTTTCAATTCCTTCTAGGATGCTTCATCTTCAAGGAAAGCGATATTCATAGTTACAGGAGAACCACGCTTTCAATTCCTTCTAGGATGCTTCATATAACGAGGAGATGGTTACGCGATACCACGGGCAAAACTTTCAATTCCTTCTAGGATGCTTCATATGTATAGTAAAGGTGGTAGAAGTGGGAGAACAAGAGGCTTTCAATTCCTTCTAGGATGCTTCTAAATGTTATTTTAACTATCATTATTCAAAACCCTTGTTCTTTCAATTCCTTCTAGGATGCTTCTGCTATTGAAAATACTAGTTTCTTATTTGTTAATTTCACTTTCAATTCCTTCTAGGATGCTTCCAAATCAGGGAAGAAATTAACCCTGAGACAGGGCGAATGAACTTTCAATTCCTTCTAGGATGCTTCAATAATGCCCCTTGTAGGCACAATTATCTATCTATTACCTTTCAATTCCTTCTAGGATGCTTCTACAAGCTTTGGATATAGATTTACAATTTGGCAAAAAGACCAACTTTCAATTCCTTCTAGGATGCTTCATGTGTTTGTGCATATGGTATATTGGGGATAAAAAGATGACTTTCAATTCCTTCTAGGATGCTTCCACAGGGCTCACTTTTGATGGCTGTTTTAAAATTATTAACTTTCAATTCCTTCTAGGATGCTTCACTGTAAAACAGTTAAAATACCTGCCACATGTTTTTACTTTCAATTCCTTCTAGGATGCTTCAACTTATTTGATTTTTATCCAATCCTTCTCTTGTTAGAAGACTTTCAATTCCTTCTAGGATGCTTCCTAAAGGTGTACATTATCACATATTGTATTTTACAAATACTTTCAATTCCTTCTAGGATGCTTCAGCTATTACTTTGCAATTGGAGGCTTAATCCCGTCTAGCAAAACTTTCAATTCCTTCTAGGATGCTTCCAGATATAACAGACCTTTTTTTGATTTAACAATATTATGCTTTCAATTCCTTCTAGGATGCTTCTGGGTGCCGTTGTAGTTAGCCCCCCCGCAACACTTAGCCCTATCTTTCAATTCCTTCTAGGATGCTTCCAACTTAGAAGTGGTCTGGGGGGCCGGCACCACCCCACACTTTCAATTCCTTCTAGGATGCTTATTACAATATATATATTAAAGTTAGCAAATTACGCCAAACTTTCAATTCCTTCTAGGATGCTTCATTAGGGATAGACTTCGTTGGATTGATAGGGAAAGCGCTTTCAATTCCTTCTAGGATGCTTCGTAATAACGACATCTGTCGCCGACGATATTGATGTCGACCTTTCAATTCCTTCTAGGATGCTTCTATTTACTCTTGCACAAGGTTGGAAATCCATGCCACTATATCTTTCAATTCCTTCTAGGATGCTTCTTCTTTACGGCGAAATTGAAAAGGTTTTGCTGGATAGTACTTTCAATTCCTTCTAGGATGCTTCTTCAAGGAAAATGTTACGGCAAACTATTATAAACTGGAAGACTTTCAATTCCTTCTAGGATGCTTCAATGATATTCTTTTTGGAATTAAGGATTCTTACGAACTTTCAATTCCTTCTAGGATGCTTCTCCTATTTAAATTTGCGGGGCCAAATTGCATAATTCACTTTCAATTCCTTCTAGGATGCTTCATGTATATGCCGCACCTTCACGATATTATTATGTTTTACCTTTCAATTCCTTCTAGGATGCTTCCATAATCATATTTGGCGGCCCAACTAAATTTGTTAATTATTTGTTCTTTCAATTCCTTCTAGGATGCTTCCCGCTTTGAATTTTTTTAGCTTCACACTTGCAAAATTCTTTCAATTCCTTCTAGGATGCTTCACCAAATACAAAGGGATCTGGAAACCCTGAGGACATTTATCCCTTTCAATTCCTTCTAGGATGCTTCATCGAAAAAGACCCGTTCTCATGGATACTCGAAAGAACAAACTTTCAATTCCTTCTAGGATGCTTCTACTAGTAGTTGATGTAGTAGAACTTGTGCTACTTGTCTTTCAATTCCTTCTAGGATGCTTCAAGAAAATCAAGAAGTAAATCAGGAAGATAGATTAACCGTCTTTCAATTCCTTCTAGGATGCTTCTAAGCGGTATCTCTTCCTCTTCGGCGTTAGCTTCCAGTTCCTTTCAATTCCTTCTAGGATGCTTCTAAAGAGAAATAGAGAGATTTCATTTACAAAATTGCCTTTCAATTCCTTCTAGGATGCTTCATGAAGTCGAAGTGTGCAACGTTTTGGGCCTCATCAATGCTTTCAATTCCTTCTAGGATGCTTCGGCCAAAGGAGGTAGAGATTTTGGCCTACCTTGAAGAAAACTTTCAATTCCTTCTAGGATGCTTCAGATAATTTCAGTACTCAAAATATTCAAAATACTGGAGTCTTTCAATTCCTTCTAGGATGCTTCTAGCATTTCACAAATAGCCCAATTTTTGGGCGTTACTGAACTTTCAATTCCTTCTAGGATGCTTCTTAGTATTTGATACGTCCCATGACTGATATTGATATCCTTCCTTTCAATTCCTTCTAGGATGCTTCGACAAATATTAATTATGTCTGTTCATGATGAGGACAACTTTCAATTCCTTCTAGGATGCTTCTTCCGATTCCGCCCCAAGGTTTTGGTTCGAGCGTAAATGCTTTCAATTCCTTCTAGGATGCTTCGAAGAGTGGGACAATTTACTTGAGGGCTCCCCTGAGCGCTTTCAATTCCTTCTAGGATGCTTCTACAAATATCAGAAGACGCAGGGGCAGAATCCTTCAACCTTTCAATTCCTTCTAGGATGCTTCAGCTGCTAAATTCGCCGAGGTTTATGGGGAAGACATTCTACCTTTCAATTCCTTCTAGGATGCTTCCCTTCTTTAGCTAATGCGTTCGGGCTGGGTGTCATTGTCGCTTTCAATTCCTTCTAGGATGCTTCGCTGCAGCCCCCCTAGATGGGGGGTTTTTGTGGCCAACTTTCAATTCCTTCTAGGATGCTTCGCCGTTCTATCGCAGAGGTGAAAAAGATGATTATTAAATTTAACTTTCAATTCCTTCTAGGATGCTTCGCCAGCCTGCCGTTTTAACCACATCTGTCGTCGATACTATCTTTCAATTCCTTCTAGGATGCTTCCCCTTAAAGACTTGGAAGGGGGAGCAACGGACATAATAAAACTTTCAATTCCTTCTAGGATGCTTCTAGCTTTCAGACTCGAAGAAGGAAAGGTGTTAGGTGCTGATGAACTTTCAATTCCTTCTAGGATGCTTCTATCGGGATGGGAAATATCCATATCTCGATACTAACTTTCAATTCCTTCTAGGATGCTTCAGAAACGATTTAAAATATATTTTCCAATTAAAGGATAAAACTTTCAATTCCTTCTAGGATGCTTCGACTTAAAAATGTTTAACTTAACTGGAAATACCGATTTCTTTCAATTCCTTCTAGGATGCTTCATAAATTACTGTAGATATTTAAAAATTCAGATGGTATAAACTTTCAATTCCTTCTAGGATGCTTCCAAAATTGTAGTTTTCATGAAGAACTTATAAACGTCACTTTCAATTCCTTCTAGGATGCTTCATGGGTCAGCAAATGGTAAATCTCCCAAACCAATTCCCTTTCAATTCCTTCTAGGATGCTTCTTAATTGACAGAAATCGATTTCCAGCCGGTAGATTTGAACTTTCAATTCCTTCTAGGATGCTTCAGTTGTTCTTGTGTATACGAGTGCAAGTGATTTTGGCCTTTCAATTCCTTCTAGGATGCTTCCTTCTCACTTTTTCTTCTTTCTCCTTGCTAATTTGTGAACTTTCAATTCCTTCTAGGATGCTTCTTCTTTTGACCCACAAGTCACCGTTTTTGGCGGCCAGTATTCTTTCAATTCCTTCTAGGATGCTTCGAATTGAAAAACGTAGCGGATGAGCTGAAAGTGCAGGAACTTTCAATTCCTTCTAGGATGCTTCAGACGGAGGCAACCAGGTCAATCGCAAGACTGCAAAGTACGTACTTTCAATTCCTTCTAGGATGCTTCGAGGGCAAAGAAGTATCAAAGTCAGTATTAGAACTTAATGAGCTTTCAATTCCTTCTAGGATGCTTCCACTGTAATCCTACTTTCACCCCTCCAGGTAGTCAACTTCCTTTCAATTCCTTCTAGGATGCTTCCTAGTCTGCTCAACGTCACTTTCGCATTATTTTCATCGAGCTTTCAATTCCTTCTAGGATGCTTCAACCGTGTAGCCCTCACGGGCTAGCTGATGAGCTAAATCAATTACTTTCAATTCCTTCTAGGATGCTTCTTTATGGATTATTAAGTCCTGATGAGATAAAAGCAAAATTCTTTCAATTCCTTCTAGGATGCTTCAAATTGGAATGTTGTTATTGGCATGAATTTGATTTAGCCTACTTTCAATTCCTTCTAGGATGCTTCCACATTGAATATTTTAATTCCGTTCGAGAGTTCATGCGTCTCTTTCAATTCCTTCTAGGATGCTTCTACTATTTAAGCTTTTTGCTAAGCTTTTTGCTAAGCAAAACTTTCAATTCCTTCTAGGATGCTTCGTTTTAGGATAGGGCAAACGGTCCTATCTGGAAAAGAGGTTCTTTCAATTCCTTCTAGGATGCTTCAGAGGAAAATGATCGTTACTATTCCTTATCGCATCATAGACTTTCAATTCCTTCTAGGATGCTTCAGCACACAAACAAGTAAGTCCCAGTTGGGGCCAAGACAAAACTTTCAATTCCTTCTAGGATGCTTCCTCCTTGGCCCTTAGGAGTAGGGCTGATCAGGAAGACTGGCTTTCAATTCCTTCTAGGATGCTTCTCCTAACTGTGCTACCTACATCGCCCAAATCCCTGCCTTTCAATTCCTTCTAGGATGCTTCAAATGGAAGGCAAGATAATGTATTACATTAGGAACAGGAACTTTCAATTCCTTCTAGGATGCTTCCTGCACCGCTTGCACTACTGCCAGCACCACCATTACTTCCAGCACTTTCAATTCCTTCTAGGATGCTTCGCATACAAGTGCAAGCGATTTTGGCGGGCAATTACAACACTTTCAATTCCTTCTAGGATGCTTCTCCACGACTTTCAGCCATCCCAGCAGTTAAACAATGTCTTTCAATTCCTTCTAGGATGCTTCCCCTAATGGGGCAGTGGTGAGTCCAATAAAAACCTCTTTCAATTCCTTCTAGGATGCTTCAGAGTATATCGATACGGAGACGGGAGAGGTCATAGAAGATCTTTCAATTCCTTCTAGGATGCTTCAAGAAAAAATGCGTTGATATTTGCCCCCATAAACAAAGTGCTTTCAATTCCTTCTAGGATGCTTCATCACAACATGGTGCAACCCGAAACGAATCGATATGGCTTTCAATTCCTTCTAGGATGCTTCCAAAATTTCCATTTTTTCTCGTTTTTTTCGCAACTAACTTTCAATTCCTTCTAGGATGCTTCCAAATGGAAACCCAAAACTCCCAAATCCCCCTCGAGCTTTCAATTCCTTCTAGGATGCTTCGTACAAGGTGGCACCATACGCCCCATCAGTAGCGTTAGTCTTTCAATTCCTTCTAGGATGCTTCGTAGGCACCCCTCGACTTTGTTCACTACGTCAGTTTCTCCTTCTTTCAATTCCTTCTAGGATGCTTCCTAGGCAGAGAAGAGATAATGAAAATGCATCAGGAGGGTAACTTTCAATTCCTTCTAGGATGCTTCATTGGGGTTGAGATAAACCCCGAAACGGGCAGACAAAAAACTTTCAATTCCTTCTAGGATGCTTCGGCGGATGAGATTCAACGTATGTACAATGAAGGAAAAGTACTTTCAATTCCTTCTAGGATGCTTCCAATTTTATGTTAAACGATGTATGGACTTTTAAGGATAGACTTTCAATTCCTTCTAGGATGCTTCCACCCCGAAGCCCAAGAACTCTTGGGTTGGCTAGTCCTATACTTTCAATTCCTTCTAGGATGCTTCGTAGGATAAAACGCTTGACATGTTAAAGTTATTAATCTTTCAATTCCTTCTAGGATGCTTCGTATTTCGTAAACTGTATATTTTTCTTTTAACATTTTTACACTTTCAATTCCTTCTAGGATGCTTCCTTTTTCAGTCAAATTAAATCTTTCTTTAATAACATTTACTTTCAATTCCTTCTAGGATGCTTCGATTCAAAAGTCAACAGGAGTACCAACAATGGCTACTTTCAATTCCTTCTAGGATGCTTCCACAGCCCCATTGGGTGCTGTGATTAACTCATCAAAAAATTCTTTCAATTCCTTCTAGGATGCTTCTCCGAAGGTAGTAAAATTGTTGAATCTGCTGCTAGTTACTCTTTCAATTCCTTCTAGGATGCTTCGCTACACGCCCGCTGGTATACCTGCTATACCAGTTATTGACCTTTCAATTCCTTCTAGGATGCTTCATGATAAAACTCATGGGCAGAAATGGAAAATTCACAAATTCTTTCAATTCCTTCTAGGATGCTTCGTTTTTGATTTTTTTTGGATATATATACAGCCTGAGCAATCTTTCAATTCCTTCTAGGATGCTTCTATCCATTGGCTCCCGCACTCCCTGCGGAACCGTTGGTACTTTCAATTCCTTCTAGGATGCTTCGACTACGCACATGGGTCATCTTCGGGCCGATGGAAAGCCTTTCAATTCCTTCTAGGATGCTTCGAGGACGCCCTGGAGGTGGCCGCCAGGGAGTGGGACTACCCTTTCAATTCCTTCTAGGATGCTTCATCGAGATTCTACCAGAAGATGGAAGAAAAAGAAGAAGCTTTCAATTCCTTCTAGGATGCTTCACGATTTACAAGGCGTTAGAGGCTAGCGGGTTACTACCTTTCAATTCCTTCTAGGATGCTTCATACTTCAAAACCATCATTTTTTAGCTTTTGTGCTAAATCTTTCAATTCCTTCTAGGATGCTTCTAAAGTAATAATCGAAGTTTACGACACTGGGCAAGTTGAGCTTTCAATTCCTTCTAGGATGCTTCTTTTTGTTTTACGCCCCAGGATTCCCACCTTAACCATTCCTCGTACTTTCAATTCCTTCTAGGATGCTTCAAGTAGTAGGCAATGAGAAGTTAAAGATAGCGATCCTTCCTTTCAATTCCTTCTAGGATGCTTCCAGGAGGAGGGCGAATAAAGTGGGTCGTGTTATGAACTTTCAATTCCTTCTAGGATGCTTCAGAATAGCGATAGGGCGCGTTGTATTTGAATTCCAAATGTCTGACTTTCAATTCCTTCTAGGATGCTTCTTTTCACCTCGTTAGGCCGTAGACTTTGGCCTTCACTTTCAATTCCTTCTAGGATGCTTCTTGGGATTAATAATAATAGTTGCGGTAATAAAGGCGTTAGCACTTTCAATTCCTTCTAGGATGCTTCTTTTCTGTCCCTATTTCCATTCCTATTTCATTTCAACACTTTCAATTCCTTCTAGGATGCTTCTGCAGATATAATAAACAAGGAGGAAGTAGCCAGAAACTTTCAATTCCTTCTAGGATGCTTCACAAATCAAAATGCAAAATGGCGTGGTTCTAGCTACTTTCAATTCCTTCTAGGATGCTTCATATCTCCTCAAAGTTAATGGTAAAGGATAAAGTAACAGACTTTCAATTCCTTCTAGGATGCTTCATAATAATGCTCGCTGACTTTAAAAAAGACCTTATGTCACCTTTCAATTCCTTCTAGGATGCTTCGTCAAACCCCAGTTGCTCATACTGGGTGTAATCTACTAACTTTCAATTCCTTCTAGGATGCTTCAACCCCTTCTCCTTAGCCCTTCAAAAGAGGGCTGATCACTTTCAATTCCTTCTAGGATGCTTCCGCCTTGGAGGACGCCTCCAAGGAGTGGGAGTATTTAATCTTTCAATTCCTTCTAGGATGCTTCGTGTTGCAACAGATAAAGCAGTTAATGCCGTTGGACATTCAGCTTTCAATTCCTTCTAGGATGCTTCCTCTGCCTTGTAAATAGTCACTGCACCAATCGGGGCAGCTTTCAATTCCTTCTAGGATGCTTCCAAGATAAAAGCCCCTTTGCTTCAGAAAGCATGTTCTTTCAATTCCTTCTAGGATGCTTCGGAGGTGGCATAAATGACTGACGTGAAAGTATTCTACTTTCAATTCCTTCTAGGATGCTTCCTCCAGCACCGCCACCGCCACCGGCCGCACCGCTACAAACTTTCAATTCCTTCTAGGATGCTTCCATCTGCTCTTTCCGTATCACAAGCGTCAAAACTGACTTTCAATTCCTTCTAGGATGCTTCTTACGTTTATGGGGGATCGCACTAAGTCGTAGGCTATCTGTCTTTCAATTCCTTCTAGGATGCTTCTAACGTAGTAACTGCCTGTAGGTAGTTGGGCGTAGGCGTACTTTCAATTCCTTCTAGGATGCTTCTTCAGCCTGGCACCGACCTCCGAGGACGGAAAGTCACTTTCAATTCCTTCTAGGATGCTTCATCGAGGAATTACATTTCAGCCTAGACCGAGGCGAAAAACCTTTCAATTCCTTCTAGGATGCTTCACCAGAGCTCCGATCAGAGCTAGAAAGCCCGTTAGAGCCTCTCTTTCAATTCCTTCTAGGATGCTTCAGCGGTCAGAAAAAAGACGGAGGCAACCAGGTAAATATGACTTTCAATTCCTTCTAGGATGCTTCGAGAAATAATATGTATGGTGCTGTATTTTTGTCAAACTTTCAATTCCTTCTAGGATGCTTCATAAATTTAGCTGGGCCTCCAAGTATCAAGGCGTTTTCCTTACTTTCAATTCCTTCTAGGATGCTTCAGTCCATAGGGAAAACCCAAATCCCCTTCAGGGGGACTTTCAATTCCTTCTAGGATGCTTCTTCTGTTGTATTAATTCGATTAATGCCCTTAAAATCTTTCAATTCCTTCTAGGATGCTTCAAATGTAATATTATGTTGATGAGCTAAATGATTTTAAACTTTCAATTCCTTCTAGGATGCTTCCATGGCTGGACGCCTGTAACAGACCTGGCGGCTTTGTACGGCTTTCAATTCCTTCTAGGATGCTTCTTATACTATCTCTACAAGCAATTTTTGAAGATAATGGAAGCGTTCTTTCAATTCCTTCTAGGATGCTTCCAGCCCGCAGTTATAACCACATCAGTGGTAGACACAATCTTTCAATTCCTTCTAGGATGCTTCAGCATAGGAGATGTGGCTTACGGGAGCGGCCGTACTCCAGTCTTTCAATTCCTTCTAGGATGCTTCAGCTTTTTTCTGCTCTTTCGGAGCAAAGAGGTGAGTGAAACTTTCAATTCCTTCTAGGATGCTTCTGAAAAAGAGAAGAGACAAATTATTAGGCAGGTTATCTTTCAATTCCTTCTAGGATGCTTCGAGGTAACCTCATTGCTTGCGTGCAGCTCTTTCGTTATTAAGCCCTTTCAATTCCTTCTAGGATGCTTCAAGAGAGGAGTAATAAGGATTAGCGCAGTTGTATTTTTAGTACTTTCAATTCCTTCTAGGATGCTTCGCCATCATGTAGCCGAATTGTACAATGTCTATAGAACTTTCAATTCCTTCTAGGATGCTTCGAGTGCGGAGGGCAGGCCTGGCAACAGGATTTGATAAATAAGTTCTTTCAATTCCTTCTAGGATGCTTCAAAAATATGGGCCAGACATGCCTAAAACGTGCAGATAAGCTTTCAATTCCTTCTAGGATGCTTCTGTAAAACAATGAAGCGGCAAAGAAATAAGTATATACCTTTCAATTCCTTCTAGGATGCTTCTTTGAGGGGGTAACGGCACCAGTGTGTGCCGTGAGTATTTACTTTCAATTCCTTCTAGGATGCTTCAAGCTTTTGAGCATATTGTGAATCATAGCCATGGTAGTCTTTCAATTCCTTCTAGGATGCTTCGAGAACCACGAGAAAACATCGAAGGGACGGGAGGAAACATACTTTCAATTCCTTCTAGGATGCTTCAACTAGTCAGGAAAATGAGAATGACAAGCCCAAACAAGAACTTTCAATTCCTTCTAGGATGCTTCCTAAAAATTGTTTAAAAATAACCGCAAGTTCTCCTAATGAACTTTCAATTCCTTCTAGGATGCTTCCTTGAGCAGATCGACAATCAGAACGTTGCGTATTTGCTTTCAATTCCTTCTAGGATGCTTCTTGAAGACGCATAGCTACTTTGTTGTATTTCGTTCGCCACTTTCAATTCCTTCTAGGATGCTTCCTAAATGCATTTTTATTGAAAGCACGATGTGGGCTATAACTTTCAATTCCTTCTAGGATGCTTCCTCCTGTGCAGTATAGTCCACGTACTCCACGGTGATTACTTTCAATTCCTTCTAGGATGCTTCTTATAACTACTAACTAGACTATACGTTAAGCGGAAATAAACTTTCAATTCCTTCTAGGATGCTTCTTGATGCGGCAAGCCCTTGCAAGGGGCTATATTTCAAACTTTCAATTCCTTCTAGGATGCTTCCTATCATAACCGTGATAATGAAAAATCTTATCGTTATTGCCTTTCAATTCCTTCTAGGATGCTTCCCCATGCGTAGGGAAGTTGATGTTTAAACACCCAATAACTTTCAATTCCTTCTAGGATGCTTCATTGCTCATTTGTTGTAATATCATAGTTCCCGTTATTGCTATCTTTCAATTCCTTCTAGGATGCTTCTCCCTGAATTCCGCTATCCTCTCCTTCGTTACCTTCTTTCAATTCCTTCTAGGATGCTTCGTAGCACTATTGGTAAAATGTCGCCCCCGTATTTTTGGGCTTTCAATTCCTTCTAGGATGCTTCATCCTCCACCAGCACAATTTTGGCTTCAGCATAATTTTCTTTCAATTCCTTCTAGGATGCTTCCACTGCCAGGGAGTTGAGCGATTACTATGTCATCCTGAATATCTTTCAATTCCTTCTAGGATGCTTCAATAGGCCCATCCTTTTTTCACCTGCCTCTTTTATTCATGCTTTCAATTCCTTCTAGGATGCTTCTTCTATGTTGCCAGCCTCGATGACGGCAACCTGGACTTTCAATTCCTTCTAGGATGCTTCGGAAAACAACCCGTTCAGGGAAATCCTTCAGGAGGTGGTTCTTTCAATTCCTTCTAGGATGCTTCTTTTTATTATACCAGTTATTCGCCCACGACACCCCGGCCCGCTTTCAATTCCTTCTAGGATGCTTCCATAAGTGACGTTGCCGACATTTTAAGGAATGGCCTTAGACTTTCAATTCCTTCTAGGATGCTTCATGAGAATAATGCCAAAGTGATGTTAAGTCGCCTTGCGAACTTTCAATTCCTTCTAGGATGCTTCAAAAGGAGAGCGGAGAAGACGGGGAGGAGCACCACGTTACCCTTTCAATTCCTTCTAGGATGCTTCAAAAGGTAGGCCGGGGCCCACTCCCCCCCTTGTGGGGTGTAGCTTTCAATTCCTTCTAGGATGCTTCTAAGGTCTTCCTACACCGCCAAAGGTTACGCAAAGCTGGGCTTTCAATTCCTTCTAGGATGCTTCGGTTGCGAAGGTAGTGTAGCCGCAGAGGTTCCGCTATTTGCTTTCAATTCCTTCTAGGATGCTTCGGTAGCGGCAACATACTTGGGCTGAACCCGTTAGCCAACTTTCAATTCCTTCTAGGATGCTTCCAAGATTTGAAATTCGTGGATGTCTGCGTAGATAAAACAACTTTCAATTCCTTCTAGGATGCTTCCGAGTTTTCCGTGGATGAAGTTGAATTCGATGATGCTGACTCTTTCAATTCCTTCTAGGATGCTTCCCCTGAATTGCAGCTTCCCCTACCTTCTTCGCTCCCCCTCTTTCAATTCCTTCTAGGATGCTTCCCATACGTGATTGAATTCGCCAAACCAGTCGCCCAATCACTTTCAATTCCTTCTAGGATGCTTCATATATTTTTGTATAAGAACCAGCTTAACTGGAGTCTTCACTTTCAATTCCTTCTAGGATGCTTCACCATTTGCAATTTAGAAGAAAAGCAGTCTTATTACTTTCAATTCCTTCTAGGATGCTTCAAAGCTTTTGTGCGTAGCTAGCGTCATAGCCGTGGTAGTCTTTCAATTCCTTCTAGGATGCTTCGTCCTGAATACCCCATCTGCCCGCACTGTGCACATGGTGCTTTCAATTCCTTCTAGGATGCTTCTTTGTGATATTAACACTCGTGGCAGTAGTTCCGTTTATGACTTTCAATTCCTTCTAGGATGCTTCCAGGAAAACTTGAGGTGGTGATGTAACAAAGCGAACTTTCAATTCCTTCTAGGATGCTTCAACAGAATGGGTTCCGGGCCAGCATTAGCGAACATGATCTTTCAATTCCTTCTAGGATGCTTCATAAGAGAGAAAGCCGGTTTGTTGTAACATTTCGTAAAATCTTTCAATTCCTTCTAGGATGCTTCCTCCTCCCCAGGGAGGTCATCCCTGTAGGTGGCAATAAAACTTTCAATTCCTTCTAGGATGCTTCTTTTGTAGCACTGCCATACCCTTTCTCCGTCTAGAACTTTCAATTCCTTCTAGGATGCTTCATCGTTTAGAATTCCGTGAATTTCTTTCGGAAGTTTATCAACTTTCAATTCCTTCTAGGATGCTTCTACAGCCTCCGCTACCACGAAGGCCGCTACCAGAGCTCCTTTCAATTCCTTCTAGGATGCTTCATGCTTTTCGTCTCCGTCTTCATCGGCGACTTTCTCAGTCCTTTCAATTCCTTCTAGGATGCTTCTTCGAAGAAGTCTTAAATGTATTGCAGATAATATTTTGTGCCTTTCAATTCCTTCTAGGATGCTTCGGAGGGGGGTGGGAAAATTGGCACAACCGCCAAAAAGAGCTTTCAATTCCTTCTAGGATGCTTCGTTGGTTATTGCCCTGTGGAAACCAACTCATCCTAAAATACTTTCAATTCCTTCTAGGATGCTTCCACGGCATCATAAAAAGCCCCGCTTGTAATCCATTTCTTTCAATTCCTTCTAGGATGCTTCGGTTGACCCTACCGACGTCTTCCCCAACTGGGAAGAGACTTTCAATTCCTTCTAGGATGCTTCTACACCAGTTTAACGGAAGAGCCCGTGAAGCTCTCCAACTTTCAATTCCTTCTAGGATGCTTCATGCAAATAGGTTAATGCATATAATAGTGATGGATGATGACTTTCAATTCCTTCTAGGATGCTTCTTGTGCCAATTTTCCCACCCCCCTCCCAACCGTTTTTCCTCCTTTCAATTCCTTCTAGGATGCTTCCTCGAGGGGGTAAAAATGGAAAGAGTCCAAGTTTTTAATCTTTCAATTCCTTCTAGGATGCTTCTAATTTACGGGAAGGCATTATCTAACTTAACAGTTACAAGCTTTCAATTCCTTCTAGGATGCTTCTTCAAGGAAGCCATAAAACGCTTCCAGGCTGAAGTCCTTCACTTTCAATTCCTTCTAGGATGCTTCGACTTTTTTGTAGCCACCCTGGACGACGGCAATATCTTTCAATTCCTTCTAGGATGCTTCACCGAAGATGACTTAGTAAGTCTAAGTCATCAGTTAGCCCGCTTTCAATTCCTTCTAGGATGCTTCCACTTGGCTAAAACTACATTATTCTCTTGGTGAAGAATTCTTTCAATTCCTTCTAGGATGCTTCGTTGTTCTACATAGGCAACACTAGGCCAGTGATCTTCGCTCTTTCAATTCCTTCTAGGATGCTTCGTCAACACGAATGGAGAGACTGACGGGGATGACGACTTTCAATTCCTTCTAGGATGCTTCCTCCACCGGCACCTCCACCGGCTGAAAGAATAGTGGTTGACTTTCAATTCCTTCTAGGATGCTTCTTGTATTCGGATTCCCCTGTCCGGGTTAATAACCCGTTCAGCTTTCAATTCCTTCTAGGATGCTTCATAGTAAAGCTTAAATACTACGGAGTATACAGTATAGATCTTTCAATTCCTTCTAGGATGCTTCTGCCCAATGGCGTTTTGAACGCCATTGGCAATTACTTCGCCTTTCAATTCCTTCTAGGATGCTTCAGGAAGAAGAAGAGGAAGAAAAGCCGTTAATTGCCTTAGTAACTTTCAATTCCTTCTAGGATGCTTCCTCTGCTTCTCGTTAAAGAGATGCACCGCTTCCGCTATAACGCTTTCAATTCCTTCTAGGATGCTTCTTCAGGGAAGCGTTAGCTCTGGAGGAGGGTGAGTGACTTTCAATTCCTTCTAGGATGCTTCGCCCTAGTGGGAGATAACATATACATTGTTATGTTAACAACTCTTTCAATTCCTTCTAGGATGCTTCGGTCGAAGTCCCACTGGACTGAAACTGGCAACGATCCCTTTCAATTCCTTCTAGGATGCTTCCAATTGAGTAGAGAAACTGGAATCCCCCAAAATCGATTGATCTTTCAATTCCTTCTAGGATGCTTCATGGAAATGGAAACCCAAACCCAAACTAACCCCCTCGAGCTTTCAATTCCTTCTAGGATGCTTCAAACATGGGTCTAACCCCAGTAAATATAAAGGTGCCAAACTTTCAATTCCTTCTAGGATGCTTCCTGAGAACCAAACCTCAGTCAAAACCTTGTCCTTCAAGTTCCTTTCAATTCCTTCTAGGATGCTTCTGCGAAAGACAAACGCAAATACACAGCAAGGGAGTTAAGCTTTCAATTCCTTCTAGGATGCTTCCAAATTTCCGATAAAGTCGCACAGTTTTTCCTACCTACTTTCAATTCCTTCTAGGATGCTTCCGGAAAACTACATTTCGGGGGATACGCCCCCGTTAAAACGCTTTCAATTCCTTCTAGGATGCTTCCAACAGCGAAACGAAAGTTTTACCACCGCAGTGGACGCCACTTTCAATTCCTTCTAGGATGCTTCGACGACACGGTAGACGACGCACCACCGCTACAATCTTTTTACGTACTTTCAATTCCTTCTAGGATGCTTCGTAGGCATCAATGCATAACACCACGGGGATTGTATTTGGACTTTCAATTCCTTCTAGGATGCTTCCCGAAAGGCACAATGTCCGCAATGCCGAAAGCGATGTCGCTTCCCCTTTCAATTCCTTCTAGGATGCTTCCCGCAATTAATCCTAAAGCGAATACTAAGACATGGTATTTCTTTCAATTCCTTCTAGGATGCTTCAACCGTCATTACGGAACGGGGATTATTTTAGCATCCCAACTTTCAATTCCTTCTAGGATGCTTCTATCCAACAACTAACGAGACTGTATATGCTATAATTCCACTTTCAATTCCTTCCAGGATGCTTCAATGCAATAAGTGTAGATATGGGGTATTCTGGT
>Ga0208151_100363_pt1 | contig 19848 bp, 15 predicted proteins | sample ECH_Bhost_MetaG_FD_187130 | JGI IMG/M metagenome (GOLD analysis project Ga0208151, IMG submission 187130) | Hot spring microbial mat communities from Yellowstone National Park, Wyoming, USA - ECH_B host_MetaG (SPAdes) (version 2) | ecosystem: Environmental > Aquatic > Thermal springs > Hot... | reverse complement strand
CTAGACCATAAGCACCAATAATCGATATAATCGCTAGGTATCCTTTAATGAGGAATTGAAAGTTAACAAAAAATCAAGTGTAGATAGCGCTCTAGCATTCTAGTATCCTTTAATGAGGAATTGAAAGGGTTTATGCTGGAATAGTGCAGAAGGTTGGAAGAAGTATCCTTTAATGAGGAATTGAAAGTAATATACCACCATCTAGTTGCTTGTCTTCTCCTGTGTATCCTTTAATGAGGAATTGAAAGACTAGTAATATTTTTTCGCTACGGTTACAATTTGGGTATCCTTTAATGAGGAATTGAAAGCAGTAACCGTTAATATGTTCAGTGTAAAAGCTAGCTCGAGTATCCTTTAATGAGGAATTGAAAGCGGCGTTCGCTGACTATGTGAGCAGTGGTACGAACGTATCCTTTAATGAGGAATTGAAAGAATGTTCGGAACTTATTATCCAAGTCTACTGAATATGGAGTATCCTTTAATGAGGAATTGAAAGTGCTAAGTGGACTGAATACGCTTTTTCCTCATACCTTGTGGTATCCTTTAATGAGGAATTGAAAGAACTTGTCGAGGAAATACTCTATGATTTTCTCTAGGTATCCTTTAATGAGGAATTGAAAGATGTGCTTTTTGTATTCTCTACCCTGAGGTTGTTCAATTTCGTATCCTTTAATGAGGAATTGAAAGACCTGACTTCGTCCTTCAGGCTGTTAAACTCGCAAGTATCCTTTAATGAGGAATTGAAAGATTAAGAAACTGTGCGACACTTATAAACCTGTGTTCTACCCGGTATCCTTTAATGAGGAATTGAAAGCAAATACGTTGTATTCTTTTATTGTGTAGAATGTAGATTGTATCCTTTAATGAGGAATTGAAAGTCTGAGTGAATGGGGAAAGACTTTCTTGTTTATCCGTATCCTTTAATGAGGAATTGAAAGATCAACGCTTGGAAGGCAGTATTCAAACAATCGTATGGTATCCTTTAATGAGGAATTGAAAGAGATACCGCTTCAGTTCATCAGTCCTGTCCCTGAGAACCTGTATCCTTTAATGAGGAATTGAAAGTCGGACACGTGTGTACCGTAAAAGTGCCTTATAACGACTTGTATCCTTTAATGAGGAATTGAAAGTTAACTACTAGTTGACTATACGTAACTGTGGTGTCCCAGGTATCCTTTAATGAGGAATTGAAAGCGCCAATGCCTGCCGTAATTGACAACCCGAAGAAAATCGAGTATCCTTTAATGAGGAATTGAAAGATATCTATCAGCGCTTCATAAGGAGATGAAAGGTTGGTATCCTTTAATGAGGAATTGAAAGGTTTTCCTCAAGTATTTTCTTGTAAATGTTCATCTGGTATCCTTTAATGAGGAATTGAAAGTAATCCAACACAAGAACAAGTGAACGTTTTCGAGTTTGGTATCCTTTAATGAGGAATTGAAAGTTCTGCACCAAAGGCTAACACGGCTTGCTGCAGTAATTCGGTATCCTTTAATGAGGAATTGAAAGCGTACTTGCGAAAACGCTGTACTTCCGCTTCGTTCTGTATCCTTTAATGAGGAATTGAAAGCCTTTTCTAAAATCGGGTCAAGTTGGTATAAAAATATGTGGTATCCTTTAATGAGGAATTGAAAGTTGATAATAACAGGAGCATCGTTTCTAATGTGCTGGTATCCTTTAATGAGGAATTGAAAGAACGTGGGTAGTCGACCGCTATGAAGGCAAAGAGTGCGTATCCTTTAATGAGGAATTGAAAGTCCAATACTAGAACGACTTTGTGGCGCTTGCTTTTCAGTATCCTTTAATGAGGAATTGAAAGTGATGAGAACGTATTAGAGCCAGATATTGAACCCGAAACACCAGTATCCTTTAATGAGGAATTGAAAGTAGTCAAAAAGACGCGCATGATAAAGTTCAGAAATTCTGGTATCCTTTAATGAGGAATTGAAAGGAATACGCCCGCTAGACGCCTAACTATTCCCGTGCCTAGTATCCTTTAATGAGGAATTGAAAGGTTGTTAAAGGTGAGTAGCATGAGCGAAAACAAAGCATCTGTATCCTTTAATGAGGAATTGAAAGTTGTATGTTAGCCTTTTTGCCTTAAACTCATAATGCCCCTGTATCCTTTAATGAGGAATTGAAAGAAAGTAACAAATGAAAAGACCGCGAAACCTGCCTTTACCAGTATCCTTTAATGAGGAATTGAAAGTTTCTCGACTATCGAGAACGACGTGCTCACAGCTTTAAAGTATCCTTTAATGAGGAATTGAAAGTGAGTATTTTGGGTATGGTTGACCGAAAGGTTTTTTTGTTGTATCCTTTAATGAGGAATTGAAAGGCTTTCGTTCATTTCACTCACCACTCCAAAAAATTGGACGTGTATCCTTTAATGAGGAATTGAAAGCATAGAAGAGTGTGGAAGGGGTTGTTTTCGTTGTCGTATCCTTTAATGAGGAATTGAAAGAGCCAACGTTCGGCATTAGTACCACTGAGACGTTGTATGGTATCCTTTAATGAGGAATTGAAAGGTATATGATTCGGCTAAGTCTAAAGGCATTATTCCGAGTATCCTTTAATGAGGAATTGAAAGCTTCAGGTGCTTCCACCAATCCAGCAGAAAGTCCAGCAAGTATCCTTTAATGAGGAATTGAAAGGATTATCTACAAGAACAACTTAGAAACGCTCTCGAAAATCCGTATCCTTTAATGAGGAATTGAAAGAAATTAAAGGCGTTTGTTTGCTCGGTTGTTGGATTTGGTATCCTTTAATGAGGAATTGAAAGGCTTCAAAAGGGACAGATTCGGACATTTTTGAACAAGTATCCTTTAATGAGGAATTGAAAGTAGCTACTGTTTCCGTCAAGTGAAAGGTAAGCAATACGTATCCTTTAATGAGGAATTGAAAGCCTTTGCTAAAGCGCTTACTAGTTCCGCACTTGTTAGTATCCTTTAATGAGGAATTGAAAGTCACGTGTTAGAGATACAGCTTTATGGCAAATAATGCGTGTATCCTTTAATGAGGAATTGAAAGGGGACAAAAACTCTCCCAGAACCTTCCCTCTAAGTCTGTATCCTTTAATGAGGAATTGAAAGATTACGTGGAGTGAAGCACAAAGCGGAACTATTGTTTATGGTATCCTTTAATGAGGAATTGAAAGATATTAAAATGCGGTTATTGCAAAACTATTTTCGAGCTTGGTATCCTTTAATGAGGAATTGAAAGGTATATTAGCCTGCGAACCTGCTACGCCTCTTGGCGGCAGGTATCCTTTAATGAGGAATTGAAAGCTTTCTTAGAAAGTTGTTCTTGTCCACTCGTATCCACTCGTATCCTTTAATGAGGAATTGAAAGCTCAAGCGTCACCGTCCTTTCACTTTTCCTGCCGTTTGGTATCCTTTAATGAGGAATTGAAAGTCTTCGAAGAACACGTCGACGTGGCGTGCTTTTTCGAGTATCCTTTAATGAGGAATTGAAAGACTTCGACTGGCTTCCCATGCGCCCAGCTTATGGTGTAAGTATCCTTTAATGAGGAATTGAAAGTTTTCCTCCTTCGTGGTGGCCTTCTGCTCCACCACGTATCCTTTAATGAGGAATTGAAAGAAGTGTTGCCAAGCGTTCTTCCGCAGGCGCTTGTTAAAAGGTATCCTTTAATGAGTAATTGAAAGCGCCATGATTTCGAGTAGTGCGTTCAGGCTCTTCGTGGTATCCTTTAATGAGGAATTGAAAGCGTCCAACTATGCGCCCTATTGGTGCGAGCTCGACCACGTATCCTTTAATGAGGAATTGAAAGTACCGTCTAGTGTGAGTGTGCCCCCCATGTGTTCTGTATCCTTTAATGAGGAATTGAAAGAACAATCGACTACCCAATCTCTATCGCCATAATTTTCTTGTATCCTTTAATGAGGAATTGAAAGACTAATTCCTCGTAAGCAATAGCCTCGTCCGAACGGTATCCTTTAATGAGGAATTGAAAGCCATTCACCTTTTGTGAATTATCAGACGACTTAGCTATTGTATCCTTTAATGAGGAATTGAAAGACAACTATACCGAGATATTGACCCGAAAACATCGCACCAAGTATCCTTTAATGAGGAATTGAAAGATCACACCTTCCTCCACCAAAAGTGAGTAGCTTGTTTGGTATCCTTTAATGAGGAATTGAAAGTCCTCCACGAGCCTCATTATGACGGAAAGCGGCGGTATCCTTTAATGAGGAATTGAAAGCCATATCTTTTAACATCCCAAGACCCCTCACGAAACCCTTGAACTTAAGACCCTTGTTCTTCGGGTTCTCGAGTATCCTTTAATGAGGAATTGAAAGTTGAGCACGACGTTTTGCAACACTTGAAGCGCATGCTTACTGTATCCTTTAATGAGGAATTGAAAGCTCAGGGGTTACAATATCCCTCGGGTCCGTGGTGTAAATGGGTATCCTTTAATGAGGAATTGAAAGCTCAGCTCGTCTGAGTGTGCGCTACTTGGGCACCCTAGGTATCCTTTAATGAGGAATTGAAAGTGATTCCACAAAACAAGACGTGCAAATGGTAACCCAGACCGGTATCCTTTAATGAGGAATTGAAAGTTTTTCCTTCGGTGTGATCACGATCGCGTCGAGCCATTTGTATCCTTTAATGAGGAATTGAAAGTTTTACTATCCCTTCTCCTAGAAGAGAAGAACTTGACAAATGTATCCTTTAATGAGGAATTGAAAGTTGAACACTAACTCTAAAAGAAGAATAACAGGGATGGTATCCTTTAATGAGGAATTGAAAGATGTCGTTGATCGCTTCCCTGATCTCATCAGGGTCGTATCCTTTAATGAGGAATTGAAAGATTATGACATTAAGACCAAACGGAAATATGTCTTCAGTATCCTTTAATGAGGAATTGAAAGTAGCGCAATCAAGAGAAAAGAGGAAGAGGATGTTATGTATCCTTTAATGAGGAATTGAAAGCTTCCTGTGTGCGCTGTACATGTGTCGTGGTAGATAGTATCCTTTAATGAGGAATTGAAAGTTTGACAATGCAAAACCAGAGGCAACCACAGGAAAGTATCCTTTAATGAGGAATTGAAAGCCTTTCCCTTCGGGCGTGGGCACTTGAGCCAGACCAGGTATCCTTTAATGAGGAATTGAAAGGGTTATTGCTCAGCGTCTCACCATACACTGGGATACTCTGGTATCCTTTAATGAGGAATTGAAAGTCAACAGCGTGGTTGACCACCCCCTCGCTCTCAAAGCGGTATCCTTTAATGAGGAATTGAAAGGCCATTTTGCGTTTTTTTGTGTAAATTATTTGTTCACTGTATCCTTTAATGAGGAATTGAAAGTTGTGGTGTGTGTATGGTGTGTAAGGGCTTTAAGTGTGGTATCCTTTAATGAGGAATTGAAAGAGAACCCAATCGAGTTTCCCGCCTGAATAACGCATTAGTATCCTTTAATGAGGAATTGAAAGCGTTTGCTACTGCTTGCATAGTCGTAAACTACTTTGAGGTATCCTTTAATGAGGAATTGAAAGTTCCCTTTTTCTCCACTCCCCTCATCCCTCTTTTCTTTTAGTATCCTTTAATGAGGAATTGAAAGTACTTTGCGGTAAAAATCATCTTTATCAATCGTCCTACCTCTTGTATCCTTTAATGAGGAATTGAAAGCTGGAGGTGGCTCTGTACTCCATAACAGTAAGATAGCGTATCCTTTAATGAGGAATTGAAAGAGTGCCTCTGCCGTCGGTGTTGAACCCTGACACGAAATATGTATCCTTTAATGAGGAATTGAAAGATTACAAGAAGGACAATAGACTAATCCCTCTTCAACGTATCCTTTAATGAGGAATTGAAAGTGTGATTAAGCTAATTCCAAAACGCGGTAAGATAATAGTATCCTTTAATGAGGAATTGAAAGTGTGAGTGCGGAATGGCTAAAAGTTGTCGGATTTGCATTGTATCCTTTAATGAGGAATTGAAAGTTATGTAACCTCGTATTAATCATTTTACTATCCCTTCTCCTGTATCCTTTAATGAGGAATTGAAAGCTAGGACCACTAATGACAACATCAAAGAGTTTTTGGAGTTGTATCCTTTAATGAGGAATTGAAAGTTTTATTGTTCCCCACAGAGGTTTTGCTTCCAGCTCTGTGTATCCTTTAATGAGGAATTGAAAGCTGGAGGTGGCTCTGTACTCCATAACAGTAAGATAGCGTATCCTTTAATGAGGAATTGAAAGCCCGCTGGAGCGGGGCGAACTGCCCCGCGAGAAAACCCAGTATCCTTTAATGAGGAATTGAAAGGTCGTGTTTGTTATACCAGTCGTGCTTGTTGCTGTCGAGTATCCTTTAATGAGGAATTGAAAGTTAGTGGTCATAAGCGTGTCACCTACACGCACAATGTCCGGTATCCTTTAATGAGGAATTGAAAGAATAGACTAACTCAAACTCAAAGTTCTGGTTATTGGGTTTAGTATCCTTTAATGAGGAATTGAAAGGTGCCTTAACGCCAAAGTGCTTGTAAATGGGTAGGTCAAGTATCCTTTAATGAGGAATTGAAAGAATATCAGGGTCGTGACGGTGCTATCAAGTACCGTAAGGTATCCTTTAATGAGGAATTGAAAGCTTGCACCATTTCCAGAAGGATTACCCGTTCCTGTATTTGTATCCTTTAATGAGGAATTGAAAGCAAAGTCCTACTTTACCTTCTGCACATTATTGAGCAGGTATCCTTTAATGAGGAATTGAAAGGCTATTTCACAATTAACATCATTAGAGGATGCTGAAGTTAGTATCCTTTAATGAGGAATTGAAAGTGTTTCAATATACGGTGACTGTTCCAAATTCGACACAAGTATCCTTTAATGAGGAATTGAAAGTTGACACCGTTTACAATCATCTCAGCTATTAATCTACGCAGTATCCTTTAATGAGGAATTGAAAGGCTCACCTACACTATACACCTACCCTCCCCCTCAGTGGATCCCGGTATCCTTTAATGAGGAATTGAAAGCCCAAGAGCCGAAGCTCCTGGATGGTGGCCGGCTTACGGTATCCTTTAATGAGGAATTGAAAGGAGTCAACGAAAAAACAGACCCAAAGCTGTGCGGATGGTATCCTTTAATGAGGAATTGAAAGGGTTCAAAAGGTCGTGGCACTTTCATTGCTCAACACCCAAGTATCCTTTAATGAGGAATTGAAAGAATAAATGTGGTCTTTCAGTTCTCTGGTCAGGTTGGAATAGTATCCTTTAATGAGGAATTGAAAGGAATTAATTGTATACGTATCGTATACGTATACATTTTGTATCCTTTAATGAGGAATTGAAAGTAATAAAGAAGCTTAGGGTTATGGGTGGGTTCCAGGTATCCTTTAATGAGGAATTGAAAGTTTCTCCACCTTTTACAGCTTTAAACGCATAGGTAGTATCCTTTAATGAGGAATTGAAAGATTATGCACGGAAAGACAAGGTCAGCACAACCACAAGTATCCTTTAATGAGGAATTGAAAGATATATGTGGTTTCCTTTGGGCAAAGATGCCGTATATGCCGTATCCTTTAATGAGGAATTGAAAGCCTTTCTTTGAGTATTTCTTTTTGAGAGTGATATACATGTATCCTTTAATGAGGAATTGAAAGATTCGGCTCAGCTACCACATACACGGCTACGACTGTATCCTTTAATGAGGAATTGAAAGAAACTAACACTTGTTTGCGCTTCATTTTTGTCATTGCTTGTATCCTTTAATGAGGAATTGAAAGCTCACCTCCTAGGCGTGCCAACAAAAACTCTGGCAGTATCCTTTAATGAGGAATTGAAAGATGTCGTCGAATACAGCCTGAAAACGTTTCTTTATCTCCAGTATCCTTTAATGAGGAATTGAAAGATTGTTTGGAGTCAGCCTCTTCAGGGTTCAGCCTTCAGTATCCTTTAATGAGGAATTGAAAGAGGTTGTGTTTGCCTACCTTTGCGTCTCTAGGTTTGTATCCTTTAATGAGGAATTGAAAGCATTTTAACATAAACCCCGTATTCCTTGTTACAAAGTATGGTATCCTTTAATGAGGAATTGAAAGGGTGTTCAAGGCGGAGCCCCCCTAACCCATGTATTACTCAGGTATCCTTTAATGAGGAATTGAAAGACTATTTGTACCCAGTGTTCAACGGTTATTATCCTTGGTATCCTTTAATGAGGAATTGAAAGAAGTTACTCATAGCGGCGACCATGAACCCCAGTACATAGTATCCTTTAATGAGGAATTGAAAGCCAAACTCCGTGAATATGTTTACTCTGTGTAAAAAGGTATCCTTTAATGAGGAATTGAAAGCCAGCAGGAACTGTTTTATCGTATGCATCCCGCGCTTTGTATCCTTTAATGAGGAATTGAAAGCTCTGATCCACTCGATATCTATGAATCTCACACCAACAAGTATCCTTTAATGAGGAATTGAAAGACGGACTTTCAGAAGGGCTTATCGGCTATGATTTCATGTATCCTTTAATGAGGAATTGAAAGCAGAAAGACGCGCATGACAAAGTTCAGAAATTCTGGAACTGTATCCTTTAATGAGGAATTGAAAGAAAATGTCATCATTTTCGCGCTTTCTACCGAATAACTGTATCCTTTAATGAGGAATTGAAAGCACAACGCTCGTGGGAGTGATGTTTTCTGGTCAATATGTATCCTTTAATGAGGAATTGAAAGTTTTTCTTTTTTTCTTTTAGAAATCTAATTCAAGTCTTGTATCCTTTAATGAGGAATTGAAAGTTTATTATGGCGTTAATAAGAGGCGCAAGAGTTTTGGCTGGTATCCTTTAATGAGGAATTGAAAGGTAATAACCGTGCAGTTACAAGCAGTGACCACACAAGTATCCTTTAATGAGGAATTGAAAGTTCACAGTGGCGTGCTTTGATCCGCTCACCTACACTATACAGTATCCTTTAATGAGGAATTGAAAGACTTCTCTTGTTTCACTCATTTCACTCACCCCAAAAAGTATCCTTTAATGAGGAATTGAAAGTCTGAATAGCCGTCGTCAAAAGCGACAACGGCAATGTATCCTTTAATGAGGAATTGAAAGAGGAGCTCCTCTTCCTCAGGCGTGAGCTGAATTTTGAGGTATCCTTTAATGAGGAATTGAAAGTACCCCAATTTCCGAAAAGAAGACCCCTTTTGGAGTTTGGTATCCTTTAATGAGGAATTGAAAGTGGGGTAATGGTAGTTCTCAAACATCAACCACATTTGTTTCGTATCCTTTAATGAGGAATTGAAAGAAGTACCCATTACTTACAATAAGTTACCGTGAATTATGGGTATCCTTTAATGAGGATTTGAAAGATGTTTCGAGCTTATCTCGTATATACGAACGGATAGTATCCTTTAATGAGGAATTGAAAGTTAGTGGTGGTTCTGTTTATGCTGATGATGTTGTGGTGAGTATCCTTTAATGAGGAATTGAAAGTACCAGAACCACGCATTCCAAAAATAACAATTCCATCAGGTATCCTTTAATGAGGAATTGAAAGGTATACTGGATACACTGGATGTTGACCCTAGGGTTTTTGGTATCCTTTAATGAGGAATTGAAAGTGTTATCCATCGAGCAACTGATTTATTCGTAATGGTATCCTTTAATGAGGAATTGAAAGATGTAACCATCAAAACCAGCACCTAACACCACTATGATGGTATCCTTTAATGAGGAATTGAAAGGGTTTTTTGTTTGTTATCAGTTCTAAATAGTTTTCGCCCTCGTATCCTTTAATGAGGAATTGAAAGGTGATATGTCTGCCCCGTGGCCGTGGCGTTCAGGTAAAGTATCCTTTAATGAGGAATTGAAAGTCGCTAAATAAATTTGTCTTATTCTCTTTGTTAAGTGATGGTATCCTTTAATGAGGAATTGAAAGGTTTCCCGTGCTTATATATACCACTTGTGCTTCGCCTGTATCCTTTAATGAGGAATTGAAAGCTTACCTGTTCCATCTCTGCCCATAACGGATGAATACCCTGTATCCTTTAATGAGGAATTGAAAGAAATAAGCCCAGACAAGGAAGGTGTGCTTATACCTAAGTATCCTTTAATGAGGAATTGAAAGAACTCAAACATGTTTTCTTGTTCACTCGTTGGATTTGGTATCCTTTAATGAGGAATTGAAAGGTCTTAATAGGCTCTGACTTGGCCTGCTCAGTCTTAGGTATCCTTTAATGAGGAATTGAAAGTTAAGTGGTAGGGCACCAGAAGGTACCTTAGACATGTATCCTTTAATGAGGAATTGAAAGTTTGAATCGTCAGATTGGTCAGAGGACTGTTTTTCGACTTGTATCCTTTAATGAGGAATTGAAAGGTGTTGCAGTGCGTTTCCTATGCGGGATTACGGGCGTATCCTTTAATGAGGAATTGAAAGAAGTAATGGATATTACTCTCAATTTTATTGTCTAGTATCCTTTAATGAGGAATTGAAAGATAACGTCCTCAATAAAGCTCCTTGGTGGACTGTCTAACTGGTATCCTTTAATGAGGAATTGAAAGTTTGAACCGAACAAACGTTCTAGGAGATGTTGTTTTGTATCCTTTAATGAGGAATTGAAAGATGGGTTTCAATTTGATGTCAAGCATTCTGGCTATGTTCCGTATCCTTTAATGAGGAATTGAAAGAATTAGTGTTCCTGCTGAAGAGAAATTTACGCTCACCAGTATCCTTTAATGAGGAATTGAAAGATTAGTGAAGTAACAACGCAAGGGCATTTGCAAGTGTTCAGTATCCTTTAATGAGGAATTGAAAGACTACGAATACACAAACAGCAACGGAGGAGAGTACAAGTATCCTTTAATGAGGAATTGAAAGACTTGCATACATGTATCACCCCACGTTAGCGCCTGATTGAGTATCCTTTAATGAGGAATTGAAAGTTTCTTTTTTCGGGTTGTGATTAGATTGGCTCAAAAGCCCGTATCCTTTAATGAGGAATTGAAAGTCAAAATGTTCGATTGAATAATGTAGTTAGCGATACGTATCCTTTAATGAGGAATTGAAAGGCGTGTTTTGTTTCCACTTAGTCTGGAACGCACTATAGTATCCTTTAATGAGGAATTGAAAGACAATATGGAGGAAGCGCACCCCGGAACTATTGACTTAGTATCCTTTAATGAGGAATTGAAAGATCAGGTGAGGTAATACTCAAATCGCTGGTTGTTAGTATCCTTTAATGAGGAATTGAAAGGGTAAGTAACCCACAGAGCATACCGTCGTCTAGTTTCACGTATCCTTTAATGAGGAATTGAAAGTAAGATACCCCAAAGCACGCTTTGGATTGTCGAATGTCCTGTATCCTTTAATGAGGAATTGAAAGCTCTTAAGAACGCTGATGAAACAGCCAAAGTTATTGCTCGTATCCTTTAATGAGGAATTGAAAGACGTGGCGTGGGGTGGACAACTACCATATGGTAGGCTAAGGTATCCTTTAATGAGGAATTGAAAGATACCGTTAACGAAAAGAGTGGTGGTGTTAGCCGTGTATCCTTTAATGAGGAATTGAAAGTTAATCGTGGACAGGATGGTGTCACTTATTGGAGGGTATCCTTTAATGAGGAATTGAAAGCTGTCTTTTTCGATTTGAAATAGTGTTTTGAACGTCTGTATCCTTTAATGAGGAATTGAAAGAGTACCTCGCCCCAGGTATCACATTGCTGGAGCTGAGGTATCCTTTAATGAGGAATTGAAAGACACAACTCGGTGTTCAAGTGCCTGTCAACCGCGTCGGTATCCTTTAATGAGGAATTGAAAGATAACGTCTAAGTCGACACTGACAACGTGCAGATTACCAGTATCCTTTAATGAGGAATTGAAAGACGATGTACTCACTGCCATCGCTTTGTGGGTGCCAGTATCCTTTAATGAGGAATTGAAAGCTGGGTGTGTTGTTAAGTCTGATAGTCTTAGGCATGTGTATCCTTTAATGAGGAATTGAAAGTTATAGGTGCAGGTCTGGCTGGCTTAACCTACGCTCGTATCCTTTAATGAGGAATTGAAAGGTAAAAGAGTTTTTTGAGTCAATCACGCCTACCTCTAGTATCCTTTAATGAGGAATTGAAAGTTAGTGATTAACCCCTTGACGTATTCGGCGAAAAGTTCTTGTATCCTTTAATGAGGAATTGAAAGACGTTGTTTGTACTGCTTGCCAGCTCAATCGCGTACTCGTGTATCCTTTAATGAGGAATTGAAAGCTCATCGTTTGTCACCTCCTTGCACAGTTACCAAGTGTATCCTTTAATGAGGAATTGAAAGTCCTCAGGATGTTTTTGGATGATTTCGCCTAAGAGTCGGTATCCTTTAATGAGGAATTGAAAGAACAGTAGGAGCAACCCGTGGTGTTTACAAAGCCCTGTATCCTTTAATGAGGAATTGAAAGATAAGTTCATATGCCTCGTTGGTAGGGGTTTTAACTGTATCCTTTAATGAGGAATTGAAAGGGCTCTGCCCAAAGCGTGCCCCAAACCAAGGTGCTTTTGTATCCTTTAATGAGGAATTGAAAGGAGAGCCGTTGAAAAGGGGGAACTCTCTGTTAAAGTATCCTTTAATGAGGAATTGAAAGAACAACCAAAGGTCTCTGTCGTACGTTACTATGCATCAAGTATCCTTTAATGAGGAATTGAAAGTAGTAACGTATTACGACGGAGAGTACGAGGAACCTTATGGTATCCTTTAATGAGGAATTGAAAGAATGGCATATTAATTGCTCTTCAATCACGCTTATTGTTGGGTATCCTTTAATGAGGAATTGAAAGCTTAAGTCCAACAGCACAGTCACCGTCAACCTCGACCTGGTATCCTTTAATGAGGAATTGAAAGGTTGTTAGACATTCTCTTTTGTGTACGTGTTCGATTTTCGGTATCCTTTAATGAGGAATTGAAAGTTACAGAAGTAACCAGTTTGTAAACAGCATACCCAGTATCCTTTAATGAGGAATTGAAAGTTGCATAGCGCTCACTTCACTCACCCGCCGGCGCGGTATCCTTTAATGAGGAATTGAAAGGCTAGCGGAAGAACAACAAATCGTCCACCAGCACCAAGTATCCTTTAATGAGGAATTGAAAGAATATTTGTTCGTTATTTCATAAAGATGAAAACTTATGTCGGCGTTTTGCGGTATCCTTTAATGAGGAATTGAAAGAATATTTGTTCGCGAGACAGTTCTAGCTTACTTTGACAAGTATCCTTTAATGAGGAATTGAAAGTATCAGAACCCGAGATTGAGCCTGTTGCGCCGAAAGGTATCCTTTAATGAGGAATTGAAAGATCACCTAAAAGCGATAGTATCCAATCAGAATTACGCTATGGTATCCTTTAATGAGGAATTGAAAGAGTTCACCCATTTCACTCACCTACTTGTGCGTTTGGTATCCTTTAATGAGGAATTGAAAGGCAAATTGCTAATTGCTGTGATTTTTTGTTTTTAACACTTGTATCCTTTAATGAGGAATTGAAAGCAACCGAAACGGGTGGGGAAGAAAGCGGAAGCGTGTATCCTTTAATGAGGAATTGAAAGGTAATCAGGTAGGCGGGACTGAACTAATAGCACCATTGTATCCTTTAATGAGGAATTGAAAGATATATAATTCAAGGCACGTTTTGGGTTGTCAAACACGTATCCTTTAATGAGGAATTGAAAGGCTGAAGTTATTATGGCAATCAGCACGTCTACGCTTATGTATCCTTTAATGAGGAATTGAAAGTCTACCATTGCTTGGTCTAGTAATGATTCGCAAAATAATGTATCCTTTAATGAGGAATTGAAAGGTAGAATATTCTAAATCAGTGCGAAGAAAGCTTTGGAAAAGTATCCTTTAATGAGGAATTGAAAGAGCGCCCAATTTACTACTTTGGTTACGTTTAGTTCCTTCTCGTATCCTTTAATGAGGAATTGAAAGAAATATCCCGCAGAAGTTTACGCAGGAGCGATTGGGTATCCTTTAATGAGGAATTGAAAGTTGAAAATTTTGCGTAATATTGTAACATTGCGTTTATATGTATCCTTTAATGAGGAATTGAAAGTTAAAAGTTCTCTCACTCATGCTACTCACCTCCTAGGGTATCCTTTAATGAGGAATTGAAAGTGTATAAAATTGTGCGGTTTCGCTTGAACACTTTGTTTTCGTATCCTTTAATGAGGAATTGAAAGATTACCCCACTAGGCCATAGTGGGTTCTTTTCAACTATTTGGTATCCTTTAATGAGGAATTGAAAGTTGTTGCTTGTTCTAGGGTTCACAACCGTAGCAAGCGTGTATCCTTTAATGAGGAATTGAAAGCTGTGGTGTTTTCTCGGCGGCCTCTTAGTCGGTGGTTTTCTGTATCCTTTAATGAGGAATTGAAAGTCCGCTTCAACTTTTGAACTACTTGTAATTGTTTCTACTGGTATCCTTTAATGAGGAATTGAAAGAGAAGAGTATGGGTCTGGATGAAAAGAGGAAGCTCACGTATCCTTTAATGAGGAATTGAAAGCTTGTTTCATTTCATCTTCGGTAAGCACTTTACCGTATCCTTTAATGAGGAATTGAAAGCCACCAAACCTTGCTAAGAGAAAATCAGGCACACCAGCACGTATCCTTTAATGAGGAATTGAAAGTTGCTATTCAAAACGCTGACAGAACGGCCAAGACTATTGGTATCCTTTAATGAGGAATTGAAAGTAGCAATTGAGACAGTGCCATTCCATGCATTCACCACAGAGTATCCTTTAATGAGGAATTGAAAGTGTATATTCTGTGCCAAAGACTACTGTTCCACAAGTATCCTTTAATGAGGAATTGAAAGCTTATCCGTGTTTCAATCTTGGTGGTCATATTTCGGTATCCTTTAATGAGGAATTGAAAGGTCTAATAGCCAATTAAGCGCATTAATTATTAGATTCACAGTATCCTTTAATGAGGAATTGAAAGAGTGGTTCATGCGAAACACATAGAGTATGATGCTGGTATCCTTTAATGAGGAATTGAAAGTCACTCATACTCGCTCACCCTGCAAAATCCTGACGGCAAGTATCCTTTAATGAGGAATTGAAAGGCTTTTCGGTATTAACTTAATATATGGGCTTGCTGGGTATCCTTTAATGAGGAATTGAAAGTCTTGTTCTTCCTCCTCTTCCTTTGGCAGTGGCATCTTTGGTATCCTTTAATGAGGAATTGAAAGTTTGCAAAAACGTAAACAATTTTTCTGCTTCGTTAAGTGGTATCCTTTAATGAGGAATTGAAAGATGTGAAACGCTTTAACCACAGGCATCCTGCTCGGGTTGTATCCTTTAATGAGGAATTGAAAGGTAAGTTGCGAAAGGTCGGTTGTGAGAACGAAACATGTGTATCCTTTAATGAGGAATTGAAAGAAAAACAGCTGGAAAAAGAGGAAGTGGGACACCGTTCCCCGTATCCTTTAATGAGGAATTGAAAGTTAACCATCGTCCTAACTAGTTCATTTAATAGTTGTATCCTTTAATGAGGAATTGAAAGTATTCTTCGGGTTCTCGAGGTTCATCCACGCCTGCATCCAGTATCCTTTAATGAGGAATTGAAAGTCATTTCTTCACTCATCTTTCTCGCCTGTTGTCTTCGGGTATCCTTTAATGAGGAATTGAAAGCGGACAAAGAAATAAACGTTATAGCACCTGCGACGTGTATCCTTTAATGAGGAATTGAAAGATATCGTTAAACCCGAATTAATGCGCAATTCATCAAGTATCCTTTAATGAGGAATTGAAAGTGTAGCTCAGGCTTGGGTTAACCTCCCCTAAGAGTCGGGTATCCTTTAATGAGGAATTGAAAGATTTTTTCGGGTGGTATCCTCTTCGTACACCACACCTGTATCCTTTAATGAGGAATTGAAAGTCGTCGCGTGTTCCGAGACCAGTGTAGAGTGTAAAGTATCCTTTAATGAGGAATTGAAAGTTTACTATTTGTTTCTCGTTCTCTGTTTCTGCTTCAGCGGTATCCTTTAATGAGGAATTGAAAGTATCCATCGACAAGGTGCTCTCTATCTTTTCGACCTTATAGTATCCTTTAATGAGGAATTGAAAGTTCTTGTGTCAGGTGTTTTGTGCTTTCTTACACGTACCGTATCCTTTAATGAGGAATTGAAAGAGTAGGCCGCCAGTTTCTGGGTTACAAAGGAAGGCTTGTGTATCCTTTAATGAGGAATTGAAAGTTTCCGTTCCGAGTTTCTCCGTGCGCACGATGTAATGTGGTATCCTTTAATGAGGAATTGAAAGATCCATCTCAAAATTGGTTCGTAGCCTTCACCCGCTGGTATCCTTTAATGAGGAATTGAAAGGGCTCTGTGTCGTGTCGCATTCTGCAGCCCAGCCGAGTATCCTTTAATGAGGAATTGAAAGTCACTCATTCTGCGTCTTTTCTACTTTCGCTTTCCGGTATCCTTTAATGAGGAATTGAAAGCCCCTATGAAGACACAAGTTCCGCTTTGTCCTTACGTACCCGTATCCTTTAATGAGGAATTGAAAGGTTATCACAGATGAATATGCGACGACAGGCCACTTTGGGTATCCTTTAATGAGGAATTGAAAGTGATTTATAGTCAATTAGAACTTGTTCAGCGGATGTTCTTGTATCCTTTAATGAGGAATTGAAAGATTTCCGAGAAGAACTTAGCCTTTGCGAGCAATTCGAGCGTATCCTTTAATGAGGAATTGAAAGTATAAAGAAGTTGATTGAACAACAATTTGGACAGTCAGGTATCCTTTAATGAGGAATTGAAAGATAGTTTACTGCCAAGTAGAGTTGTGTTGGACGTTTTGGTATCCTTTAATGAGGAATTGAAAGAAAAGCAAATGGAAAAAGAGGAAGTAGGCCACCGCTGTATCCTTTAATGAGGAATTGAAAGGGGATTACGCCGCCTCTCGAGGGGCTTACTTCGACGGTATCCTTTAATGAGGAATTGAAAGACGTCAATGTTCCACACCTTGTTGTTGTCCACGAAGAGTATCCTTTAATGAGGAATTGAAAGTGTTATGCTACTGCTTGTTGTCATTATCACAGTTTTGTATCCTTTAATGAGGAATTGAAAGTTGATATGGCTTTTCGGGACACCAACGTCAAATGACTCGTATCCTTTAATGAGGAATTGAAAGGTGCAAATTGTCATAGGAAACCCCTAAGCTCCTCAGTATCCTTTAATGAGGAATTGAAAGTTTTCGCTCAACGTTTGCCGTATAAGGTCTATAATTCTGGTATCCTTTAATGAGGAATTGAAAGTTTTCATTCACCTTTTGGACGCACTAAAATTAATTCGTATCCTTTAATGAGGAATTGAAAGTTTGCCTGTGAAGCAGCAAGTGGAAAACCAAATCCCTTGTATCCTTTAATGAGGAATTGAAAGTAAAAAGATCCAGAAACTCTGGAACTCGCTCCTTACTAGGTATCCTTTAATGAGGAATTGAAAGCGCAGAACTGATCCCCCCGCGCCTTTGTAAATTTTTTGGTATCCTTTAATGAGGAATTGAAAGCCCGCTGGTACAACAAGCACAACGCTTGTTATGGCGTATCCTTTAATGAGGAATTGAAAGATACCCGTATGCTGTCCAGCTCATTCAACCACCTTTGGGGGTATCCTTTAATGAGGAATTGAAAGCACAACTACTGCGTGAGGCGGGTGCCTCTGAAGACGTCGGTATCCTTTAATGAGGAATTGAAAGGTAATCCCTAACAGTGTATAGCCTCGTATTATATGGTATCCTTTAATGAGGAATTGAAAGAAATCTTTCATTATCTCACGGACTAAAGCATTAAACAGGTATCCTTTAATGAGGAATTGAAAGCATTACTGCTTCAACAGCTGAAATATCCCCTTTCTTTAGTATCCTTTAATGAGGAATTGAAAGACTTGCAAGTCGTGCGCGAAGGCCCCACGTTCTTTAGTATCCTTTAATGAGGAATTGAAAGTTTTCTCTGATATACGATTGGTAATGGCGACAACTGGTATCCTTTAATGAGGAATTGAAAGCAGTTACCAAAGCGAGAAACATAACAAATGTGAAAGTATCCTTTAATGAGGAATTGAAAGAGTATTCTTGTTGTGCCAACATTAGCATCATTCACAGGTATCCTTTAATGAGGAATTGAAAGTGCTCGTCAAGAAACTTTTGCAACATATGCTACTCAGTATCCTTTAATGAGGAATTGAAAGAGATTACGAATACGGGCGACGCTTACCAAGTTTTTTGTATCCTTTAATGAGGAATTGAAAGTGCACCCGGCTTTTCGCAACGCCCGAACCGCAAAATGTATCCTTTAATGAGGAATTGAAAGGATATCGGCGAAAAAACATGACCGCAAACGGCTTTGTATCCTTTAATGAGGAATTGAAAGTATCCACCATATGATATTTCGACAGTGCCATTAACGAGTATCCTTTAATGAGGAATTGAAAGTTTTGTTGCTGTGAAGGCGTGCTACTCTGGTCGCTCTTGTATCCTTTAATGAGGAATTGAAAGAGCGCAACTACGGTCACGATCAACTCACCATCTGTGATGGTATCCTTTAATGAGGAATTGAAAGAAAAAGCCGCTAGAATCCTTGAACCCGCTTTCACTGTATCCTTTAATGAGGAATTGAAAGTCTTATACACATTTCCTGTGTGTTCAAGCGTAGTTTCAGTATCCTTTAATGAGGAATTGAAAGTATAGATATAACAAATTGATATATGCGTACACTTGGTATCCTTTAATGAGGAATTGAAAGAAACGCTCTGAGGTTTCGCATGAAAACCTCCAACTGAGTATCCTTTAATGAGGAATTGAAAGCTAGTCTCGGTCACCTTAACGGTGGCCGGAGGCGTCGTATCCTTTAATGAGGAATTGAAAGGGGACAAAAACTCTGTCCCAGAACCGACCCTTGAGATCCTGTATCCTTTAATGAGGAATTGAAAGTCAAACGGGTTGATGAGTTCGTCACACCACCATTCAGTATCCTTTAATGAGGATATTGAAAGGTAGCTCTCCAGTTGGATCGACCTTTTCGTCGATCGCGTATCCTTTAATGAGGAATTGAAAGAGGTATACCAAAGTCACGTGGAAAGGCTGGTACTAAGTCCGGTATCCTTTAATGAGGAATTGAAAGTTACCTTGGTGTGCTCGAACAAAGAACCGTGTACAAGTATCCTTTAATGAGGAATTGAAAGTTTCGACATGTGGCTCTAACAACCACGTAAAGATGTTTTGTATCCTTTAATGAGGAATTGAAAGACCCTAGGCTTCCTGTGCCCCCTAAGGTAGTAAACCGTATCCTTTAATGAGGAATTGAAAGGTAATCAGTAATAGCTGGTGCTGTTGTTCCTGTTCCTATTGTATCCTTTAATGAGGAATTGAAAGTGATTTCATCAGTTATTTCGTACATCGTCCCTCATCTCAGTATCCTTTAATGAGGAATTGAAAGTAGCTGGTGACCCAAAATCCTTTGCTGCGCCAGGTATCCTTTAATGAGGAATTGAAAGACCGCTACTTCGACTGTGTCGCCTGCGGCTGTGCCTATCGTATCCTTTAATGAGGAATTGAAAGTCGTTTGGAGACTGGTAAACTTCTTCGGGTTCAAAGTATCCTTTAATGAGGAATTGAAAGTCACTAATCACCTCGTCCAAACTTAGACCTACTTTTTCAAGTATCCTTTAATTAGGAATTGAAAGGTAAAAGCTGATGTTCCCGCGGTGACTGGTAGCGGGTATCCTTTAATGAGGAATTGAAAGTCTAGTTCTTCATCTATGAATGGTCGCCAAAGCTCTAGTATCCTTTAATGAGGAATTGAAAGGAGCTGGAACAAGGGGTTGGCAGGAACAGGACACAGTATCCTTTAATGAGGAATTGAAAG
>Ga0208151_100359_pt1 | contig 19884 bp, 21 predicted proteins | sample ECH_Bhost_MetaG_FD_187130 | JGI IMG/M metagenome (GOLD analysis project Ga0208151, IMG submission 187130) | Hot spring microbial mat communities from Yellowstone National Park, Wyoming, USA - ECH_B host_MetaG (SPAdes) (version 2) | ecosystem: Environmental > Aquatic > Thermal springs > Hot... | reverse complement strand
TTATGAACTTTGTATGACATAAATATGATTTAACCCAGAATATTAAATCCGATTATTAATCTAGTATTTTTATTCCATTCCAAATTTTAAAATTATATGTTAAATTTTTAATTTCTGTAATTTTCTTATTTTGAAAAGTTTTGTATATGTTTAATGTTAGAAATTCCTATTTATCGAGGTTTCATAGGTTTAGATCGTTTAATTTCTGAACTTATGTCTTTTTAGGGTTTATAAAGAATTTTATTATTTTAGAAACATGGAAAAATATAATGATTATAGTAACTCAAGGTAAATTAGCCTTTGAATACCATAAATAAAAATCATGTTGATTGATCTCGGTATAGTATTATTTGATAAGATAGTAAACATATTGCCAACCGATATAAAATAAATAGGGTGTCCGATCTTTTGTAAAATGTCCAATTGATGTCGGATATTTATACGTGAAAAAATGAATGTGGGGGTATGACAGGCACGAATATCCCCGAGATTATGGATTTGGTGGATAAAATAATTTATGAAGACAGGAAGAGGAAGTATTCCAATGCCCTTATTCTTAAGATTTTGTTGATTACTCAAATATACGGGATATCCTACAGATCTACGGAGAAATTCTTCAAAAATCATCTAGATCTGAAAGAGGCCATATGTCTCAATGATATACCAAATTTCAGAACATTATCAAGAAGGGCAAGGATGATTGGCTGGCATTACTTAAATGCGATGATCCTTGACCTTATATCCACGGAAAAGGAGAATGCTGCAATAGATTCATTCATAGTTAAAACATGCAAGAATTCCACTGCAGTTAGAAGGAAAAGATACAGGAATTACAGGGATCAACACAGTTCATGGGGTTTCTCGACTAAAGGATGGGAATATGTTATGAAGGAGCATATCCCTAGATATAGATTCCACTGCAATAGTGGAGTGGGAAACAACAACAGCATCCCTTCACGATAAAAATGTGGCATTTCCACTAATAGATTCCATAAGTGTTTATGATTAAGGGATGATGGATGCCGCTTACGATTCCTCTAATATATATGAATACGTATTTGAAAATACAGGATTATTTGTTTTGATTTTTCAAATAATATGTATTTAATTAAATATTTAATCAAAAACTGACAATACTGGTGGTACTAGGTTTCCAGGTAGCCCTGACCATGTGTAAGTAACTATTTGACCGGGGAATGCCGTGAATGCCTCATCGCCTGGAACGGGGCTTAGAGAAAGTGTTGCGGATGATGTCACAGTGAAGGCTGCAGACACAATGGCAGCTTTCGTCCCAGACAGGTCCAGCGTAATGTTGTGCGCTCCAGGCGGGACAGTAGGTACGGTAAATGATATAGATGGGATTGCCCCAGCGGAATTTGATTGCAGCGTCTCTTGATACATGTCAGCGAAGAATACATTGTAGAATGCGCTCGCCTCAAGCCCTGCTGCCGATGCAGCTATTGTCGTTTCTATGGAACCAGATGCGGATGATTGTGAGGTTATGGTGAGCAACGACGTCACTGCATAAGAGGTGTATGCGGTGTATGTTGATGATGCAAGTGTTGCTATCGAAAACACGGAATATGTCCCGGCGATGCCTGTTGGGGGTATTGAGATAGTGGTAGTTGTAACGAATGCCCGTTGGAAACAGCTCCCATTGTTGCAGTTGAAAGGCCGGAGGATGTCATTTAGTATGAAGCAATGCTTGCAGACTAGTCGAAACCGTACCCAACAATGTCGTAATCATTGCCAGCTGAATTGGGAACAAGCACTATTGAGCCTGACTGGGGATGATGCGGACGTGGATATTATCACAGGTTCAATGAATATTGCGCTTGGAACAGCCTGACCGTTGTATACTATGCTCAGATTGTACAACCCGCTTGCAAGGACAGGATTCGTGAAACTGCCTGATGCAGTTACAACAGTGCTGCCAGATATTGTCAGCTCAGTGGACCCTATATAAACGTTGTATTCAGAGCCTATTCCAGGACAAACAGTTGAACCTGCAAGAATGAGGTCTGATACACTGAAAGTCTGGGAACCAGTCCCTGCTCCACCATTGGCAAGGTATCCAGGCGATGAAACTGTAACTTTCCCTATGGTCCTGTAGCCATATGAATTTCCTGAATACCCTGGAACACCTGCAGTGGCGTTGCTTATCTTGATAGTCTCTGAAATCCCCTTTGATAGGGTATCAGAGTACATTGGGGTGTATCGGAATATCAGTGTACCGTTGGAAGCTGAAGAGAACAGTCCTGTGGAGCAGAATAGGTTCCTATAGCTACTGACAACACGGAGGCGCTTGACGAAGCTCCAGAATCTGTGAGAGAATATGTGTCAGCAGGATTAAGACCGTAGGCATATACTGTGTATACGCCGCTGGAAGGCATGTACTCCGCAGCAGTGGTAGTCATCAAAGCACCATTCGGGTCCGTGACATTGAAATAGGATGTGATTGTAACAGACACAGGTGTGGCAAAGAGGCCTGATCCTGTCTGTGCGTATGCTGGCTGTGTTGCTATGGATAGCACTGCTAAAGCGCTGAAAACCATTGCAAGACTGATCAATACCGTAAGCATTTTTTTTGTTACTGGGTTTAAACATTATTTAAAACCTCCAAGTAACGGAGATTACTAATCTAATCATATATAAATATTGTGAATATTAAATCTACTGTCATACACCTTCCGCATTTAAAAATTTTCACCAAATTCTAATTCTCCGAAACGACCCAGGTTGCATGAAACATGAAATGTCACACATTTAGATGACATCCAAAAAGCTATGATGCCAAGGGTCATAAAAATTTTACGTCCCATTTCTCCCATTTCTTATTTTGTGGATTTAGAATGAAATATATTTAGCGTAGGAGCGCTTGAGGGATAAATGACCCTCTACGAAGGCAGGGATACGACAATAAGGGGGCATACTGGCAGTACCTCTCCTCATTGACGCTCATTGTTGCAGGGGGCCTATTTTACATATTCATAATTCATTTCTACACCACAGAGATTGTTGGAGTATTTTCCCTCCTGAATGCTATTGCTTTCCTGTTTACCACAGTCTTCTCCCTTGGGCTCCAGCAGGGTGTGCAGCACTTCATCTCCTACCATCTTGGAAGGGGGAGGACGGGATGATCAGGTCACTGGTCAGGAAGTTTACCGCAGTGGGTTTCCTTTTGGCCTCAACGGCATTCATATCTCTCTGGCTTCTTTCACCCACCTTCGCCCTCCTCTTCTTCCATTCTTATGCGTATTTAAACTACCTGAGGTTGATGGATGTGGAACTGTTTTCCATGGTAATCAACAACATACTCTTCTATATGCTTTTGGGGCTCCAGAGTTTCAGGCTGAACGGGATTCTTAACATATTCATGTATGCCACGGGATACGGCCTGATTATCCCTTTCTTGCTCGTAAACAGCAACCCAATAAGAATAATATTCGCCTGGATAGCGGGATACTATGTAACAACATTCCTCCTCTGCTACGTTCACAGTAAAGTGGGGAGACCAGCACCGGCAGATTCAGGCGTCCCTTTATCCCCCGTGCTTTCCTATTCAATTCCAGTATTCATCTCAGGCGTCGTCAGTTACGGTGCAACATATGTGGACAGGTTCATCGTTTCATTTCTAATAAACCTCTCAGAACTGGGTATATACAACTTCTCTCTTGTCCTAACAAACGCAATTTCCATTCTCCTACTGCCGTTCACATCCGTCCTCCTCTCGAGGCTTTCTGAGTTCTACGGCAGGGGAGACAGGGAGAGCTTCAGGCTCTATTCGCTCAAGGCATCAGAGGTCCTGACAGCAATATACATCCCTGTTGCATTGCTTGTGGCTTCACTCTCCCCTTCCATATTGCTCTTCCTGGCAAACATCAACTACATTCCAGGATCAGTTCCAATAATTATAATATTCACAGCGAGCTCCCTTACTGTCTCAGTGAACATATTCGCAGTTACTCTCCAGGCAATAAGGAAGACCAGGTTTTTCATTGCGTCTTCATCCCTGGGCCTCATTTCAAATGTTATTTTAAGCATCATACTGATACCAAGAATAGGGATAGATGGTGCAGCGATAGGATATGCATCAACAGGGGTTGCATCTTTTATTGTGATATACCACTATGCCAGGAAGTACGGCACATTCGTGTTTGAAAGGGTGAAGATGTTAAAGATATACGCATCAGGCATAGTTATGTTCATCCTCACAGCCATTGTTCAGGAGAGGCTTGGATACTCCATCCTAAAACTTTTCGTCTACATAGTCACTGGCCTTGAAGTATACCTCTTCTCCGTAAGGGTGCTTGAGACTTTCGATGAGGGGGACATAGACCTGTTTCTGGGGATGATTCCTGGAAGCTACTGGAGGGTCAAGAGGTTCATAAGAAGCCTGTTCGTGTGGCTTCCGTGCTCCTGATTTCCCCCTGAATGATTTGAGATCCCTGCCTCATCGATTTTGCATCTATCATGCAGTCCGGGGGTGTTACTACATCTCACACTTGGCATTTGTCTGATTGGTTTACCATAATATTCAAATATTGGAAACCCTTATAATTACAATGGCAAATAATACGAAAGAAATTGGGAAATTAATAATAGCCATCATCGCTATAGTTCTTCTTATTGCAGTAATCCCACCTGCAAATGCATCAACAAATGCTACTCAGATACAACCTTTTTGGGCAAGGCACCTTTCACTATCTGTACAAGATGCACCTGTGACAAATTCATCGACCGTTATAGCATCACCTCCGCCAAGAACGCCCGATACGACACCCATAGTACTTAACTTGGTAACAAACTTCAATGTTACCAGGCATGGACTATCATCGCCAGCACCTAAAACGTATGTAAATGGCATTGCAACGGCACCTGAAATACCTACCCAGGGCTGGGCGTTAATCGAGCTCGTTTTTACTGGCAGGGCAATGGGTCTTGTGTATGATTCAGGCTATTCATTCAATGTGAATAATAATACGGTATTCTGGGGCAGTTCACCTGAATACGGTAATTGGACTGTTTATTCTAACCTGACATTGTATGAGGCGCTTTTCAACGGTACATTTTTCTGGCAGTGGAATTCGCCAGGTGCAATAATAAATGGTACATTTTTAACAAACATTTCATTGTATTTTTATCCAGCAGATTCTAACTTTCCTGCATCCAAAGAGCCTAACATGGTCGTGCCAGTGCTTCCAACAATGAGCTCAGGTGGCTGGCATATGTCACCTTCAGATAATTTTATAATAAACAATGTGACATTGCCAGACAATATAGAACAGGCTATTCTGCAGGTCTGGGCATATGGCTTTTCTTATGATGAGTTCTGGTATTCAAACGAGCCAAGTTTCAGGGCTATTATTGTTTCTGTTGACGGGAATAATATTTCTTCAATTCTTCCTTTCCCTTACATAAACACCGGCGGTATTTACCTCTTCAGCTGGAGGCCTATTACAGGCGTTTTCACAATGAATGACAGGTTCTATATGCTACCAATGAACGCATTCCTGGGAATGATCGAAGGCACGCATGAATGGTCATTCAAGATGCCTGTTCTCATGCCAGGCTGGTCCATTGCTGCTTCAATGCTCCTTTACACGGACGCATCCGCAGGAAGGGCAACACAGGTTAGCCAGTACTTCCATATGTCAAATATTTCAACCTACCAGGTTGGGACACCCGGCGTATCGGCCCAAGCAATATTTGACCAGTATGACAATATCTCCTATTCGGGCACTTCCACCCTGAGCATAAATGGTGCACAAGTTGAATATTCTTTGAACACATCAGAAATGTTCTACAATGACCAGTTCATCACGCCTGTATGGCAAAACATATCAGGAAATGAAATCACAAGCACTGTACAGCATATTTCTGTTATCGAAAATGGCGTTTACCACAACAATACACTAACTGAAAAAACATACTTCCCAATTGCTATGGATACATACTTTGCCATTTCCATAACACATACGACAAACGGTGGATATCCAATGTATGGGTTGGCCGATTTCGGTCTAACAAACCTGACACAGGGCTGGATCCAAGTTGATACGAACCTTGAACAGATGAAGGTAAGCGTTGTTGAGGATATTGTTACTTCAAATGATGCATTTGCCATAACAAATCTGACATTAATAAGCCCGACAGCAGGGTACTTAGGCGTTATATACAGCGCAACAGGTTTCACAGCAAAATCCTTTATTTACGTCGGTATGAGCTCAACATTCCAGTATTACAGGCATTATCTTGTTGCGGGTTCAGAAGATCTTGTTCCTTCAAACTATGTCCAGCCAATCTATATGAACGCTGTTTATGAAATTAATTATTGAACTTTTTTATTTTTTTAAACAAAAAACGAAATGCATAAATCTGGCATTGTCAGATCATTCTTGTATAAAGTCCTGAATTATTCGACCATAAAAGGTTGTGGTCAGATATGGGCAGAAACTTACATCACGCAAGATTACAGAATATAACCAGACTTCGCCCTTTGTCATTACAATTGACGGTTATGGAAGAAGGAATGGGTATAGGTTCATATTCAGACCTGATCAACCCCCCCAGTCAAGCCCTTTCAGTCCCAGTGCTTTCAACGTTTCTGATGTTTTGCCCGTTGTGCCAAGCATATAGGGGGATTTCACTCCAGTGAGTACAACCAGCACCTTAACTCTCCCTTCCATAGAATTGTCCACTGAAGCACCCCATATTATCCTTGCATTCTGGTTGACCTTCTCATGCACCAGCCTGACCGCGGCTTCAGCCTCCGATACTGTCATTGTTTCATCTCCTACGATTCTAACCAATACTCCCTTAGCATCCGATATGTCAGCGTCGATGAGGGGCGAATATATCGCCTTGTGGACTGCCTCCTCAACCCTGTTCTGCCCCGTCATCCCGGATTCGCCTATGCCTATCATTGCAACTCCCCCTCCTGACATTATTGTCCTGATGTCTGAATAGTCTATGTTAACCAGCCCTGGCTTTGTGATTATTTCAGTCAACCCCTTGATCGCCTCCATCAGTATCTGGTCTGCGACCTTGAACGCCTCGTCAAGAGGCAGCCTGGGAACTAATTTGAGGAGTTTGTCGTTTGGTATGACTATCGTGGTGTCAGAGTTCTTCCTCAGCTTCTCCAGACCGTAAAGGGCATTCTCCATCAGTTAATAGCAAAAATGTTACGCGTCTAGCTATAGATGAAATGGCCCAAGAAGTTTACCACAACAAAAAAGTCTGATACTGTACTTTCAAATCACGCTGGATATTAGAAATATTCCAAATAATAACTCAAAATCTAAATACAAAAACAAGAATAGCAGTGCATGAAACAGATCAAAGACGTTAAAGGTTTACAAAAGGGTGGTCCTTATTCACATTCCGTAATCTTCAATGACCTGATATTTGTCTCCGGGCAAACAGGACTGGTAAGTGGAAAGAAAAATACTTTCCGAGAACAGTTTGAGAATGCAATTAACAATATATTGCTGATACTAAAGGAAAATGGTACCGCCCTAGATAACATATTGAAAGTCACAGTATATCTCTCAGATGCTAGTTTCTTCGAAGAAATGAATGACCTGTTTTCAAAGTATTTTCAAAAGAATCCACCAGCTAGAACAACGATTGTCACAAAATTTGTTGCACCAGACGTGCTCGTAGAGATAGACGTAATTGCATCAAAGTAGGGGTAATTATAGTTAGAAGCTTAACATTCTCTATACCTATTATATATGTTCGGAATGAAGAATCTTATCCACCCAGCAGCATAGGAATTGAATGATGATATGCATAGGAAAGCATTCTCTATCACTCTCTTCAAGTGCCATTCTTATGCAATGTCCTTGACACAACACTCTTAATGCTCTTCCACAGGAACTCAATTGGATTAAGGTCTGGAGAATATGGAGGGAGGAATACCGGCGTGATTTTCATCTCCTCTTCCTTCTAACAGCCGGTGATCTGGGGGATGCAAAATTGCAAGTATCACTGTTATTCTTCTGTCGGGATTGGCATTTCTTATCCTGTCAAGGAAGATGTTTTCCTCTTACCTCTTTTACTGATCCATGAAGTCTATGGCACTCCTTCCATTTATGGAATAGAAGCAGAATGCATCTGCTCTGTAGTTATCAGTTTTCTTGTATTTAATAGGCTTGGAGAGTGACAACATTCTCACTGTATTGGAAGTTGTTTGGGGTGATGTTTCATCGAGAAACCCTATCTCATGATCAAGGTCAAGATTACCTAAGTTTTTTTTAGAATATCTTCTGCATTCCTGGGTCTGAGATAGTGGTGCTGGTAGTGTTTTGAATAATGCATGCACATCTTCTTCAGCATCTTCCTCACTTCTTCTGTCGTCCCTCTTCTCCAGTATTGATCTGAGTTCAACCTTCTGTTCTTCAGACAGCCTTGACGGCCTACCTCCAGCAAATCTCGGTTTGAGACCGCTGAATCCTTCCCTGTTCCATGATTCCTGCCAGTAGTAACCGACCATCTTGGTGACTCCAACGTTCTTTGATGCTTCAGCTACAGATAACCCCTGATATCTGTATTTTATGAAGTACAACCTCTTCAGGGTCCTCACGTCCTTCTCAATTGAACGTATTCTGAGCTGAATCTCCTCCAGAGGGATCGTTTTGTTTATCATAATCTCCTCCTTTCTGGTTATGATAAATTAAACAGTTAATAGTAAAAATGTTACGCGTCTACCTATAAATTTATCAGAAAAAATTAAGATACATATTAAGGATGCAGCAATAGGATTGGGTAAGAAGAACTGGATAAAAAGGATAAAATAGTGTGAATTCAATATCAGCTGTGTATTTTTCAGAAAGTGAGATTAGACTCGTAAAGTTACAAATCAATTTATTCCACGACAAATGCATGTCTAAATTCCAGTCGAATGAATTAAACGAAGTAAAAATGTTTTTGCGGGTATCAATTCCCCTCAAATCGGGAAGTCACTTCTTTACTATTGAAGATTATTATCCAGTCAATACAAAACGAAAAATATCCTTAATTATTTCAGAACTTAAAAAAACTCGTCTGTACTATCCGTAAAAAACTGGTTCCAGGAGAATAATGTTCTGAGGATCTCAGTTGTAGAAAAATTAGAAGATTCTCCGTTTGGTCTAATAGAACCGCTAGGTATTCTTGAATACAAAGAAACGTCGAAGAATGGAATTGATAATATAACCGTGGTATTAAATGAAATAAACGTAAGATCGCTCGTCGAAATATTAAATCTAATCGGGGATGTGAAGATCGTAAATAGAAACGAAATGAATGAAAGAATGCTAGATTTCGGAAATGTATTATCAGAAAAGGAGGAGCTGGTAATGGAAAAGGCCATTTCTTGTGGTTATTTCGACTATCCAAGGAAGAACCACCTAAAGGATATAGCAAAAGAAATGAACATTTCAATTGTTGCAGTGGATAGATATCTTAGATCAGCAGAGAGAAAAATTATCTTAGGAGGTTTCGGCGTTGGTTTTTGAATCGATTTTCAGTAATAACTCATTGTGATTGAGTCGTGCCAGTGGTTAAATGAAATTTAAATAATTTTTCTTCAATAAATATTAAAAATTTAACCGTAATTTTTTATGGCAATTTAAATATGCTCGCATGCTGGTGACATAGAAGTGGACTCAAAAGCTGAACAGAACGGTTTAAGGAAAAATACCCTTGGCCTCTGGACGCTAGTTGCTTTATCGATGGGATCAATCTATCCTCTAGCCTTTGCAGTTTCCAATGGAGCCGGTGCCGTTGTTTACGCTGGTTTTGCAGCTCCGATAGTTCCAATAATTGCTGCGATTGCAATTTTAGCGGTTTCAATTCCTGTTATAGTATTTTCAAAGTACGTTAGTTTTGCGGGCGGGTACTATGGATTTGCCGAAAAGGGTCTGGGTAAAGGAATTGGTAAGTTTGTAGCTATGACCAACCTGTGGTATTATATAGTTATGGATGTAGTCTCTGTGGTTGCCGTATCATACATACTTTCTACTGCACTTTCTGCAATATATGGTTACACTCTTCCAATCTACTTGTTCATCATAATCGCATTAATTGCAACAGTTCTCATGTTTCTTTTCACAGTGTTCAATGTAAAATTATCTGGGAGGTCAGCCCTAATAGTGGTCGGCATACAAATGCTCATTGTTGTGATATACTCTCTAATTGTGGTAATCAGAACGCCTTATAATAGCATTCAAGCATTCAACATTGGCAGGGCCCCAGCAGGAGTTTCAGGAGTCATGCTCGCCGCCGTTACTTCAGGTTTCTTATTCTTTACAGGCTATGGGGCACCTTTCTATTTTGCAGAAGAATCAAATACGCCAAAGGAAACAGTATGGAAGTCAGTGATTCTATCAATAATAATACTGACAATTGTAAGCGTATTCGTTACTTATGCGGAGGTAGTGGCAGTTGGGCTACCAAATGCAGCAAGTCTAGCTAATGACTGGAATCCCGCCGTAGTGGCGTTCCTGCCATTTATAGGAACTGCTGGTGTCCTGCTGTTTCTTATAATAGCCCTCACCGGGCAGGTGTGGGCTGGAATTATCGGCGGAATGTCAGGAGCGAGGCTAATATATGCGATGGCGAGAGACAAGTTCCTCTTTCCAAAAAGATTTGCGATGCTTGACACTAAGAGGAGGACACCAGTTACCGCTGCGCTTTTTGAACTCGGAGTAACTTCCGTTTTATCCATCATTTCGCCACTGGTTTTGGTATCTGTGTATGGTTATTCAAACGGTATATTCTACTCTCTATTCTTTTTTGGCGCCTTGACGACATTCCTGTGGGTATTACAGCATCTACTTGCAGACATCGCCTTACCATTTTACTTCCACAAGATAGGGATAAAACTCTCAAACTTGAAGACTATTTCAATAGCAATAATACCAACGATAGTTGCCGGGATATTGTTTGTCTATGCAGATATCACAGGATACGTTGGAATTGGCGAACCCTACCTATTAGGTCTCCTGGTAATATTCGTGCTGTTGATATTCAGTGTGATTTACATCGTAATAAAGCATATCAGAGGAACCCTTTATTCCCTTGTTTCAATTGAGGATAACCTAAAAGATTAAAAATGGGGTGGGAATGCTTGACAGAAAGATTCAAAACAGATTTTCAGGACGATATTGCAGTGGTGAGTGGAGGGTTTCAGGGAATAGGTAAAGCGATAGTGGATCGGCTTGCACTATCAGGTTGCAGAGTATATACCATCGACCCAAAATTTCCAGCCGAGGCAGGTAAATTCGTCCATGGTAACAAGATCACTACGTATTCGGGTTATACCTCCAAAACCGAAGACGTGAAAGAATTCCTTCAGTATATTACTGACAGAGAAGATCACATTGATTTTCTCGTCAACAATGCTGGAATATACCTTTATAGAAACGTCGAGGACTCGTCTGAATCCGACTTTGATAAGATAATAGGAACAAATCTTTTTGGCACATTTATTTTAACCAAACATTTCGTTAAACTATTACGCAAATCAAGACATCCATCAGTTGTCAATATAGCTTCTGTTTCAGGACAGAGAACAGAGGAAGGTCATCCACTCTATTCCATGACAAAGGGGGGTATTATAGGTTTCACGAAGGCGCTCGCAGCAGATCTAGGCAAATATAACATCCGGGTAAATAGTGTTAGTCCTGGTAATATAATAACTCCAATGAATAATCTTGATATTGAAGCCCAAGCCAAAATTAAGGGAAAGAGTTTTGAAGAAATTGAAAAGGACTATGCGTCTCAGAGCATACTAAAGAGGAGGGGGACTCCTGACGAGGTAGCGTCTGTAGTTTTATTCTTGCTGTCTTCGGCCTCTAGTTACATAAACGGGGAGGATATAATAGTTGATGGGGGGCTCTATCTAGTCTGAGGGCAAGTTACACAAAGTGAATAGTTATATGAACATCGTCAATGACAAGCTCATGGCTAAGGGAGTAATAAATGCGATAGGGACCGTTACCACACTCGGCGGAAATGTGCTTTCAGATGAGGTATTGACATCAATAAGGGAGGTGAGCGGAAAATTTGTTGATATGGAACAACTGGCAGAGGAAGCAGGAAACTATATTGCTAGGAAAGTTGGAGCAGAATCAGCTTACATCACTAACGGTGCTTCATCCGCGATAGTCCTGTCTGTAGCTGCATGTCTGATCAGGGCAAAACCAGATCTCAGATACAAACTGCCAAAGTTAGAGGGAGGCAAGAAATATGTACTGACATTCAAAAATCAGGTTAATGAGTTCAAGTACCTTATAAGTATCTCTGGAGCAAAAATAAAAGAGATTGGAGATAGGAATGGAGTGTCAGTAGTTAATTTCGAAAATACTGTGAGAAAATTTGCCGACAAAACAGCCGCAATTGTCTACTTTGCCCTTGATCCTCTCCCAAATAATTTAGTAATAGAAAAAGTGGTTGAGATAGCTCATAGTTTCGGAATACCCGTAATCGTTGACGCTGCGGCAGAGTTGCCTCCTAAGGATAATCTGAGAAAATACCTGAGGTCCGGCGTAGATGTTGTCATATTCAGTGGTGGGAAGGCGATAGGAAGTTTTAGCGATACGGGAATAATGCTTGGGACCAAGGAAATTATAGATATTGTAAGAGGAATCGGGCCCTACCGGGAGGAAATTTCAGATTCAGGAAGGAGGGTGTTCCTCGGAAGGGTGATGAAGGTCAGCAAAGAGGAGATAGTTGCTACAACCGTGGCCTTTGATAAATTTTTAAAAATGGATGAGGAGGCGTTTATGCTCACGATGTATCAAAAGTGCGAAACGATATTAAAATGTCTTGGAAAAAATAATTCACTTTCTGCCAGAGTGATAAACCCCCCGTGGTATTTTCCGAGGCCTGTGACCATTCCAAGGGTAGAGATAGATTTCAAGAACGGTATTGATGCAGACAAGATTGTCAACAAGCTTAAGAATAATAATCCTCCCATATACTGCCTTTCAGACAAAGGGAAGTTGTACTTGAATCCACAGTGCTTGAAGGAAGGTGAAGAAAAAATAATTTCAGAGGCAATTCTACGTCTTACCGAGAGAGAGCTGAGGGGGGAATGAATTGATAGAGTTGCAAACGGATGAGAGCCATGCGTCAATCCTTCGAAAAGGTGCGTACGTAGAATCGCTGATTCTGAACGGAGTGGACATTCTTAAAAAGACTATTGACGGAGTGCAGCCCCATGGAGGGTTGAGCGTAATGATACCATATGCAGATATTGTATCAAATGCAAGATATTCTTTCAATGGAAAGGAGTACCGTTTACCAAAAAATGCTGGCTATGAAGGTGACTACATTAACAGTATGCACGGGCTGGTCCTCGACAAGACCTGGAAAGTTATAGATAGGAAGAACAACGAAATTAAGCTCGGACTATCTCTAACAGAAAAGTGCTATCCATCAAAATTGATGATAACTGTCCATTATATGATAAGAAGTTCGGAATTTGAAGTATTTTTCAAGGTCAAGAACGTAGGGAAGAAAGATGCACCGATAATGTGTGGGTCTCATCCCTACCTTCTATTTGACGGATATTGGAAATTTCAATTTCATGACGCTGTAGTCCTGTTGAAGAATACAGATAAACTTAGCGTAACGACAAATAGATTGAAATATAACAAAATAACAAGTCTCGGAGGGAGACAATATGATAATGCTTATTTCGGAGGTGGAGAGGTAGATTTTGTTACAAGAAGAAAGAAGATAAAGATACGCAGATACAATATGCCATTTTTTGAAATTTACAATGGCATATATTCCAATCCTGGTTCTGTAGCATTTGAACCGTTAACTGGCGCTCCCAACTGTTTCAATAACGGAATCGGTCTGAAAATTCTTAAAGGGAACGAGGAAATGAACTGCGGATTTTCTTTGGCTCTTGTTTAGGCAATGACGTGAGTTTGTTAGAATAGAGATTCACATTTAAATGAAAAACAATCATCAATCAAAGAAAGGTGGATGGGTGCTATTCACGGGGAATTTTAGATCGGTACGGGATAACCAAAATGATCTCAAGCAAGGGGAGGGGATTGATATGATTGACTGCGTATGCATTTGGAAAAAAGGATTATTGCTGGCTCATTTATCACTTCTGTGCATTTAATTGTGCATTTAATTGGCTCATTACCTGCTTTCCTTCAATTTCTCCGGATCCGATTTTTCGATGTAAAGGTAGGGTCACGGCACATGAAACACACGTGAAGGTAGTGGCATATTCCCTGAAATGTGCTATTTCTACATTGTGAATCGACTGTTTCTAGGGCAATATTGTCCCGAGAAAATGTTAATTAAAAAGTTTCAATGATAAATAAGTGGAAGGAGATGACAGAGTTTACAAGGAGGAGGCATCAGAAATAAGGGACAGGGAACTGGGAAGGGGGATATACCTCACCGCCCACATTCACATGGTAACACCATGCAGGCTGTCTCCTCCATGCAAATACTGCTCCATCTCCAGCAGTTTCCTGAGAATACGGAGACTCAGGGAAACGCTCACGGATGAAGAACTCGTGAAGAGCGTGAAGAGAGCAGAGAAGAAAAATGAGATCACCTCAATTACACTCGTTGGAGGTTCTGACATTAAGGGGCAGGATGATCTTCTCATAGAGGTTCTAAAGAAGGTGAGGAATGTCACTGACATTGATGTTTCCATCGACGTCGGGGCGCCAATTTCAATTGAAACACTCCGGATACTTAAGGAGGAAGGGGTGACGGCAATTTACTCTTACCTGGAAACGGTGAACAGGCAGGTTTTCAACGATGCGAAACCTGGGGACAGTCTTGACCTGAGAATCAAATTGCTGCACGATGCCTCTTCCTTGAATATTCCAGTTGGTACTATAATAATGAACGGCCTTGGCTCTGAATCAGACGTAATGAAGAGTATAGATTTCATGCAGCAATTCCGCAATGTGAAATATCTATACATCTCCACGTTCAATCCAGTGAGGGGGACCCCTTGGGAGAACAGGAAGGCAGTGTCCATTAACGATTCACTGAGGTATATTGCATATGCCAGGCACAAGCTGAGGAAAGCGCACATAGGGCTGGCTGATGTGGAAGCTGAGGGAAGCTCTGTTGCGGGTGTGGTTTCCCAGGAGCTTTCTGTTGGAGGTGGAAACACCCTTGCCGGGATTCTTGAGTATAAAACCATAAGAAAGGACTACGTAGATAACCTTCTTCTCCTCGAGAAGATGGGATATGAGATAGTGAGGAGGGAATGAAATGATCCTGATATCTCATTCTTACTACATAATTTGAGTATCATTCCCCTTGACGAATCCCTTCCCCTGTTGATATTCATATCCCAGTTCAGAAAGCTTCTTCTTCAGCAGGATGAAATCATCCTGGCTCAGACTCTTTCTCGGTCTCACATATCCTCCGTTATCAACCAAATCAAATCTTGCAAACAGCTTCTCCACTTCCACCTTTGATTCATCAGCGCTCATATGATTACCGTTATGGTTAAGTTGGCGTGCTTTCTGCTCAATCCATATGCCTATGGGCAGAGTGGCTGACCTTGATATTTCATTCAGCACGCTGGGATCTATTTTCTCCCCGGATTTGCCTATTTCATCCTGCACTATCGCTCTTACCTTTAATGCGTACTTTGCATATTCCCTGACGTCTTCCTCGTTTGGGATCATATTCTAACTTTCCTCAATTTACTTATATAAGTAATATGTATCGAGGATAAATACTTTTTGCTTTCGTAAGCAGAAGCTAAGTTTAAATTTAACCGTGCAATAACTCTCTAAATGACCGAATTCAAGATAGCGGCGCTCGAGAAACATTCTGGGATCCTGAGACTTATTCTTATCCTTAAGGAGAAAGGTGAAATCAATTTTCAGCAATTCATTGATGTCTACAGGTTATACCCCACTTCCCTTTATCCAGCGGTTAGGCATGCAGAGGAACTGGGTATAATATCCGTGAGAATAGAATCATCCTCCTATCCAAGGAAAAAGATGATTAAACTGACCAAGAAAGGGGAGAATATAGCTGAGCATCTCAAGGCGATCAATGAAATACTTTAGAATAGTTTGAATATTCCACGGAAATGCGTGGATAATGCATCTGGTGTCTCGGAGAAGGGATACATAAGGAAATCTGGATATGAGGTAATATGACGGAATAAGAGAATTCGTCTGAATTCCGGATAAACTCGTAATTTTATAGCGATGTGCCCGTAGATGGAAACTTGGTCATACCTACCCCTCATTTTTCCCTCATTTACCCCTCATTTTCCACTCATTATCCTCTCACAATCCCCTCAATTCCCTCATTTCATCCTCATTTTCTATCATGAAAAATATACCCATGATCTCCCTTATTTACATAACATGGTACGAACATGTCCGATTAGTTCCTCCCAAAATTTTTAGGTGAACAGTTTCAAGGGATAGCTTCATGAAAATCAATACCGTTCATCATGAGAAAATGAGGATTTTTTTAACCCCTAAATGGGGATTCATCCACAAGTTCCCTAAAGGAATTCGAATATGGTATTATACCTCTCTCGATCATCATTAGAGCACTTGGTATGACATTATACGTTTTATCCACCTTTTGCATGACTTAAAAACGCTGAATTATAGGCCAAAAACGGAGTGTGACAATTATCACCTACAAAATATAGAAAAAATTAAATATTTGATTTCAAGATATAGGCAATGACCAGTAGATTGTCATTGGATAAGAAAAAGAGGATCATAGAGGGGATGTTGTTGGGGACGAGTCAGGAGCAAGTTGCAAGGCATTTTAGCGTATCAACGGGGGAAGTATCGAACATCTGGAGAAGCTTCAGCGAGGGTAATTGGATAGACAAGGAGGCAGGTATACTCTCTGAAGAAATAAAAGATATAGCAAGGATTGCCAGGGAAAATAAGGCAACTATACAGGAGTTCTCCAACTATTTCCTCATCGGTAAATTGATAGCAGACATGGGGATTGAGAGGGATGTCATCTCCTAAGTGGCGCACATCCTGAATGGCATGGGGATGGTGAGAGGAGAGAGGTGCTGAGGAATCTGAAGGAACTTTCGGCTGCAAAGAAGCAGGGAGAGAGACTCCCGGATGCGGAGAAGAGGATGCTTGGAGCTCTGGAAAGGGCGAAAGAAGCGGAGGAAGAGGCGGAAAGGTTGAAACAGGAAATAAAAAATCTCAAGAACGAGAGGAAAAAGAAAAAAGAAGAGAACGAAGAAGAAATTGCCAGACTCGTCACCAAGAAAGATGAGCTCAGGTATGAAATAGAGCTGGGTACGTCAATCTCAAAGATTACAGGACTGGAGGATGCGGGAAATATTGTGGGCATAATAAATGCTGCAAGGGATATTTCAAACAAGGATGATTTCGTTGCCATTGCAGGGATTGCAAAGAAGATGAGAGAGAATGGATTTACTCCGGATAGACTAATTCATTCATCAAAGATTTTAGAGGAGGCAGAAAAGCGCGGTTTCTCTCTGAGGCTCATAGACAGTGTGAACCAGGAGTGCAAAAGAGGGAAAATTCAGTTTGAAGAGTTTCTCATGGAGATGACCTCCATATTGCGAGATAAAAAGATGTATGAGCAGCAAATAATTGAAAAAAGGAAGGAGGCAGAAGACCTTGAAAACAGATTAAAGCAAATGAAAGAGGAACTGACCAGCTTGGAAAAGAAGATGAATGAGATTTCCTTATCAATAAGACAGGATGAAGTTATCCTAGCAAACCGTAGGAGTGAGATTAAACTCGCTGAGAAGGATATCAATGATAAAAATACGAAGCTCTCACAGCTTGAAAAACTGATTTCCGATAAAGAGACAGCTTTAAATAACAAGTTCAGGGAAAAGGATTTTGTAGCTAAGGCGATTGAAGATGTGAAGGGTCTTGAGGAGAACATAAGGGAAAAGAAGGAGGAGATAGAGAAGCTGAACGGGGAATTGCCAGGCTGAATGAAGAAATTTCATCAAGGACCAATGAAATCAGCATGGCAAAGGGATTCCTGGAGTTAATTGTCTACGGATACGATAATGACAGGGCGATGCTTGCAAATTATGCTGAGAGGATGCGGGGGGAGTTGAACAGAAATGTCTCCAAACTCGTTACAAGAGATGTCAGGGAAAAGGCCCTGGGACTTCTTCTGAACCTCGGTAAAAAGGAAATCCCTGTTATATACGACAGATCATCTGAATTCATGAAATTTATTGATCCCGCGGAATACAAGAAGATGGTAGATACAGAAAAGGAATTGCGCAATGCCCTGAGTGACAGGGAGAAGGGGTTAGAAAGGCTGATGAATGATAACAGAGAGCTGATGAAAAAGATAAAATCATTCGGGTCAGATGTTAGAAATTTCGTCATCAGCCAGATATCCTCAGATAAACCCGACCAGATGGTGTTCAATTCCATACAAGAGGCAGCATCCCGGTACTTGGAAAAGGAGAATGAAAACTGGAAAATAGATAGGGTTGTAGATTCAGTTTCCCCAATGCTGGAGAACAAGGACAAGGCAATCGTGGGCAGGAGAGACTTTGATGAACCTCTCTATATAAGGATAATGAAGTGGGGAGAAAGTGATGTTAGGAAGGGAAGGGTAATGATGAGCGGTCTCCTTAAGGCAATTGCAATAGGGGAGAATATTTTAATTCAGGGATACGAGGTATCTCCCTGCTTAGTTCTGGCAGGATACCTTTCTGACGGACTCATTATGGAAGGTGGAAAGTTCTACTTACCAAGGGATTTTGGTAAAATTGGAAAAATGGTGGGTGGATCTGCAACTCTGGGAGCTAGGAGGGTTTAGAAATAAAGAATACTTCAAATTTTATATGTCTGATCTTATTCGTGAAAGGCGCGGGTAACATATCCCTGTTACAACCCTCTCCTTGCTAAAATCAGTCATATAAAATATTCCCGAATACTTAATTTTGCCCGATTGACATGCCAGGCTTTATAAACATTTGTCTAGAAGGAGTTTCACAAGTCTGTTACTCCTTTTTTCCATCCATTTCTTCGATAGTTGGGATAGAGACCGCTACCTATTCAGATGTCAATGCCAGTAGGTTATATGCAAAACAGGAGAACATTAATTTCACCCTGTAAAAGGCCATTGAAAATTGATCATTTTTGGCCATCTAAAATTGACCAGAATCGCTCACTTAAAATTGACCACCCCTTTTCCATGAAGAGGGAAAAGTGAGATGTTGGTTCCGGAGGAATGGCATATGATCATGGAAATGAGGGAGAAAGGAATGTCCATTAGCGAAATAGCAAGACAGATGCACATGAGCAGGAATACTGTGAAGAAGCATCTGACGCTTGATAAACCTTTAGAGTACAAGAGGAAGAGAAGAAAATCCAAGCTAGATCCTGAAAAAAGGAGAGAGTCGAATATAAACAAATTAGCGCTGTGATATCAGCAAATGAAGATTAAAGAGGGAAAGACAATTAAGGTTTATAGTAAGACTAAGGCAAGAATTGAATTAAAAAAATAACGAAATAAAGAAAAGAAAGACTTAGCTTTCTTTAGGTGGTTCTTTCTGCTTCATTACCTTTTGTTTATTTTTGCTTCGCATTAAAAATATTACTCCTAAGGTTACAAGAATTATTACTATCACTGCAATTATTCCAATCAATAGGTAATTCATTGTTTGTTGTGCTGTAAATGTCACAGTCTCAGAATTCCCGGACACATTTACTTGTCCCTTAACATTGTTACTCTGATAGCCTGATGGCAAATGAATTATGTATGAATAGGATCCATTTGGTTCATTGAATGTTATTGTATTTGTGGTGGAACTCAAAGTAACATTGATGTATTGACCGTTGAATGTTGTTCCCGTTAACGTTGCTGACCAAGATGTACCAGTTGGTATTCCATTTT
>Ga0208151_100354_pt1 | contig 20066 bp, 23 predicted proteins | sample ECH_Bhost_MetaG_FD_187130 | JGI IMG/M metagenome (GOLD analysis project Ga0208151, IMG submission 187130) | Hot spring microbial mat communities from Yellowstone National Park, Wyoming, USA - ECH_B host_MetaG (SPAdes) (version 2) | ecosystem: Environmental > Aquatic > Thermal springs > Hot... | reverse complement strand
ATCTGCACTTATGCAATCAGCAAGCTTGCCCGGCAGTACAGAGCCATCAAATATGTTCTTTTTTCTAACAAGCTCTCTGGCTTTTCTTGCACTCTCCCTAGCAACAGCAGCGTTCATTGCTTTCTCTACTATTGCTCGCGCATCAATAGGGTGCTCTTCAAGGTACTGAGAAAAAAGAGTATAGAATGTTGTTTCTACAATGCTTTTTATCTTGCTGTTCCCGAGCTTCTCTTTTGTCTGACCCTCAAATTCAGGATTTGGTATTCTTATGCTTACTATTGCTGTTAGGCCTTCCCTTACATCATCACCGTTTATCTTAATCTCTTTTTTTCCGTTCAGCATTTTGTTCTTTTCTATATAATTTGTTATCGCTCTTGTTAGTGCCGCCCTAAAGCCAATTACGTGAGTTCCTCCTTCTTCTGTTTTTACACTATTTACAAAAGATTCTAGTTTTTCGTCGTAGCTACTGTTGTATTGCAGTGCAAACTCCAATATATTCTGCTCAAACTCTTTTTTGAAATATATTGGACTTGTTATTGTGGTAATTCCTTTGTTTAATTCTTTCAAGAAGTCTAGCAATCCGTTCTCCGAATAATATGTTTCTTCCTCATGGGTGCCGAATCTATCGTCTATGAAGAAGATTTTGAGCCCAGGATTAAGAAAACTCGTGTATTTAAGTCTTTCTTTAAGTGCTGTAGAATCAAAGGTTGGCGACGGAAAAATTTCCTTATCTGGTTTAAATTTTATCGCTGTGCCAGTAGTTGTAGCAGGGCCTACCTCTTTAAGCTCTGATGTGGGTACGCCCCTACTATAAGTCTGCATATATTCTTTGCCACCCCTCCTTATTCTAACTTCTACAAATTCGGAGAGTGCATTTACTACAGTAAGTCCTACACCATGCAGACCGCCTGCTGTCTTGTAAACCTCGTTTGAAAACTTTGCACCAGAATGGAGTGATGTCATTACCACCTCTAGTGCACTTTTGTTATACTTTGGGATAATATCAATAGGTATGCCCCTACCGTCGTCTATAACCTCGGCTATATCTCCTGTTTCATCTTGCATAAGGTGTACAGTAATGTTCTTACAATATCCAGCCATTGCTTCATCAACCGCGTTGTCTATAAGCTCAAAAAGTAGATGCAGAACCCCGCTTGAACCTGTAGAACCTATGTACATTGCCGGCCTTTTTCGAACTCCCTGCACACCTTCTAATACCACTATCTTTGATGCATTATACTCCTCTTCAGCATTTGCCATAAAGATCAGCTAATAGCTATACTGGCCGTTAGATTTTATTTAGAATTCAAACCTTTTAAACCTTTTGAGGCTATTTCATCGAGAGAAAAAGAGCCTTTTTGGTTAGATTATTATATTTTTAATTTTAATTATTATTTGTGGTAGAATGGATAAGGCAAACAGAAAGAAAATAATTATACTTGGTGCCGCTGGAAGAGATTTTCACGACTTCAATGTTCTTTTTAGAGGAAATAAAGCATATGAGGTTGTTGCTTTCACAGCAAACCAGATACCGTTTATATCTAACAGAAAATACCCTCGCGAGCTCGCTGGAGAGCAATATAAGGAAGGGATAAAAATTTATGATGAATCGCGGCTTGGCTCACTTATTGATAAATATAAAGTAGATATCTGTGTGCAGGCATATAGTGATTTGCCATATCAAGAGGTTATGCACAAAGCGAGCATAGCTAATGCGCATGGTGCTGACTTTTTGTTGATTGCACCAGAGAGAACGATGCTCAAGTCAAAAAAACCTGTAATAGCGGTGTGCGCCGTTAGAACAGGCTCTGGGAAGAGCCAAACATCGCGCTACATTGCTAGGCTAATTAAACAATACGGAAAGAAACCTGTAGTGATAAGGCACCCTATGCCATATGGCGATCTTGCCAAGCAGGCAGTACAGAGATTTGAAAATTTAAAAGACCTTGATTTGCAGAAATGCACAATAGAAGAAAGGGAGGATTATGAACCGCACATAAGGGAAGGCACAATTGTTTATTCCGGCGTAGATTATGAAAAAATACTAAGAAGTGCAGAAAAAGAAGCAGATATTATCATATGGGATGGTGGCAATAACGATGCGCCATTTATAAAGCCCGATTTGATGATAACTGTAGCAGACCCTCTTCGTGCTGGGAACGAACTAAATTATTATCCAGGCGAGACCGTTGCCAGAATGGCGGATATATTGCTCATAAACAAAGTAAACTCAGCAACAAAGCTAGAAATAGAAAGATTGGTGAAGAATCTTAAAAGTATAAATAGCAAGGCAGAGATTATTTTTGCTAACTCTGTGATAAGTGCTGATGGAGAAAAAATTAAGGGTAAAAGAGTGCTTGTTATAGAAGACGGCCCTACAGTAACACATGGTAATATGAAGTTTGGGGCCGCGGCAGTTGCTGCTAAGAATTATGGAGCAAAGGAGATTATAGATGCAGAAAAATACGCAGTAGGTACAATAAAAGAAGCTTACAAAAAATACAATATTAAGAAGATACTACCTGCACTTGGCTACAGCAAAAAACAGATAGAGGAATTGAAGCAAGTTATTAACAATGCAAAATGCGATGTTGTAGTATCTGCCACGCCGACTGATTTGAACAGGATAATGAAGGTGAACAAGCCCATTGTGCATGTAAGCTATGAGCTTTCACCAATAGGAAAAAAGTTTGATACTATAATTAAAAATTTCATAAAAAGTTGTGGGTAAGTGTTCATAAAAGATGCAATATTTGGTAATATAGAACTCACGCCCATAGAGTCAAAGCTCCTTGATACGCCAGAGATGCAAAGGCTCAGATACGTGAAGCAGATGGGCCTGGCTTATCTTGTCTATCCCGGGGCTACGCATTCAAGATTTGAACACTCGCTTGGCACAATGCACATTACTAAAGTTATAGCCAAAGAGATGGGTCTAGAAGAGGAAGAGGTTGAAATGCTTGCGGTTGCTGGCCTACTTCACGATATAGGCCATGGTCCTTTTTCACACACCTCTGACCTCATACTCAAAAAATATTTACACACAAATCACGAGGAGATCGGTAAAAAATTAACGACTAAAGGTAAAATAAATGAAATACTAGAAGAGAGCGGCTTAAATACAAATGATATAATTAAAAGACTCTCGGGGAAATTAAATGGTGAGATAGTAACCGCTTCTCTTGGCTCGGACAGGCTTGATTACCTTTTAAGAGATGCATATTATACTGGCGTAACCTATGGTATTATAGATTATCAGCAGATAAAGAGTAAGATGATACTTTATAGACACCACTTAGCAGTATATGAGCAGGGGCTGCATCCTGCAGAGTCACTTCTTCTGGCAAGATATTTCATGTCAACCGCTGTTTATCACCACCACGCTGTTGTTATAGCAAACAATATGCTTGAAAAAGCAGTAAGGCTTGCAATTGAAAATGCTGAGCTTGACATCAAAGAATATCCTTCTCTGAAGGATTTTGAGCTTATAACAAAGCTCACAAGCTCGAAAGCATCAAATAGGCTTATTGCCAGACTGCTCGAAAGGAAACTATTCAAAAGAATATTTGTTGGGAGCATAGAGGCTGCACCAGAAATAAATGAGATTGAAAACATCATAATTAAATATTCAGGCTTAAGAGAAGATGAATTTATTGTGGTTAAGGATAAGCAAAAGTTCTTAACAGAAAAGATACCTGTTTTAAACAGAAATAAAAAGGAGCTTGGGAATGTTGAAGATCTGTCCCCAATTATAAAGAACTTAGAAAAGGAGAGAGAAGATTTAATAATTGCGTCTGACAGAAGAAATAAAGAAAAAATACTTAAAGCAATTAAAAGGTTAGATATAAAAGTGAGAAAGTATTAATATAAGCTTAAGTAAAAATAACACTTGGGCCCGTAACTCAGCTTGGTCAGAGTGACTGGCTCTTAACCAGTAAGTCAGGGGTTCAAATCCCCTCGGGCCCGTTTTGAACAAGAAAAGAATTAAGAGCTATTTTTTCTATTTATTTTTATTTATTTTACTCTGTAAATAGGAATATATTTATATTAAACCGTGCATAATTTAAGTAATGGTGATACTTATGGCTGGTTATTATAAGCAAGTCCCAAAAACGAAAATCCAAATAAAAAATAAGCACGAGATAGGTAAAAAGGCTAAACTCGCCAGACCTAAAAAAATAACTAAGAAGATTACGAAGTCTAAACCGGCTTCAAAGGCTAGGCATACACCCATTAAAAAAACAAACAATAGAAAAACTACAAAGCAACAAAGTGCAAAAAACGCTGTAGAGACTGTAAAGTTCATCGATGAGATGGTAAATAATAAGGATTTCTCTGATTATATAATAAAGAATGTTGGAAGAAAAGCAATAGATGTATTATCTACCCTTAATGAACCTTTGAGCGACGAAGAGCTTGCAAATAAGCTGGATATAAAGATAAACGAAGTGAGAAGGATTCTCAATACCCTTAATACCTATGGAATAACAAAATATGATACTTTCAAGGATAAGAATGGCTGGCTTACCTTCAAATGGTATATTAACACAGACAATATGGACAAAGTAAAGAGAAACATTTCTGAAAGCAACAAACTGGCTAAATATAAACTGCCTGATGATTGCAATGACTTCTTCATTTGTGATACGTGCTTTGAAAAGGACAAAGTTATTTTCCCTTTTGACACTGCTGTTGAGATGAAGTTTAAGTGCGATTGCGGTGGAAATCTCGTAAGAATAAGCAAAGAGGATGCTCAACGACTTATAGAGAAAGGAGACACTGTTGCTCGTTAGCCCTGTAGCGAGGTAGGGTAGCCTGGAGTGCCCGCCGGGCTCATAACCCGGAGAACGATGGTTCAAATCCATCCCTCGCTAATTAAGGGGCTTCACTTCCACTATTTTAAGACTTCTAAATATTATTAATAACTGAGTTTTATTAAGAGATCACAATGCAAATAAAACAGAGTAGAAGATTAGTGGAAGTGTACGGTCTATTAACTTATTTTTATACTTTTTTATGAATAAAAATAACGAGATAAATGGAAGAGATAACACCAGAAGTAATTTTCAGCAAGCTTCAGGCAGAAAGGAAGACAGGCGAGCTTCTCCCATTGCCTGCAGATTTCTACGAGCAGATAGATAAGGAAATAGAAAATCTAAAGAAAAATCCAAGCATGGAAAGTAAGCAGTATTTAGAAAACTTTATGAAACTAGTAAATCAGCTTAAGGAAAAGCGTATGCAAAAGGTTTTAATATATCTTGCTTATAATAAACAATTACCACAGCCTATACCAAGGTTTGAGGAAAATTTGTTTAAGAAAATAAAAGCAATAATTAACGAGGAATCAAAACCTCCGCAGGTAAAAAGGATAAAAATAAACTTAGATATACCAGAAATAGTAACACCAGAGGGTAATAAGATAGGTCCTTTCTCGAAAGATCAAATAATAGAAATAGATGACAGCAAAGAAATTGAATATATACTTCAAAACAAGATAGGTGAATTGATTTAGCAAGCAAGAAGTGAGATTATGAAAATGCCAAAAGAAATAATGGCTTACTGCCCATATTGTAGAAAGCACACTTTGCATACGGTAAAGCTTTATTCAAAAAAGCCAGAGAGATGGCTTAATGTAGGTAGGAGAAGGCACGAAAGAGCAATAAGAGGGCATGTAGGTAGTGTCGAGCCAAAGCCTCACACTAAAAAATTGGGTAAAAAGCAGAAGGTTATACTTACATGTACTGTATGCAACAAGTCTGTAGAGCGCGTGCTTGGCGGTGGCAGAACAAAAAAGAAGCTTGAAATAAAGCGCTGATCAAATGATACGCCCAAAAGAGCTTCCTGAAAACGGCGAGCTTGTTATAGTTAGAATAAAGAAGATAATGCCTTTCGGAGCATACTGCGATTTAATAGAATATAACCTAGACGCATACCTACCTATAAAGGAGGTTGCGCCAGGTTGGATAAAAAATATACACGAATTCATAAAAGAAGGGCAGCAGCGTGTCGCAAAGGTTGTGTTTGTTGATCCTGAGAAAAAAGCTGTCGATTTATCACTCAAAAAGGTGAGCCAAAAAGAGGAAAAAGATAAGATAAGTCAATACAATCTTGAGAAAAGGTCTGAAAAACTTTTTGAACAGGCCCTTAGCGAATCTAAAAGGGAAAATAAAAAGGAAGAGATAAAAGCTGCTCTTGCACAGAAGTTTCAAAATTATTCTGATGTTATAGATGCAATAATAAATGGAGAAGACATAGGAACAATAGATCCCGAATTCAAAAATAAATTTATTGAGATAGTAAGAAAGAACATTAGACCAAAGAGGTATAAAGTCAACTACATTGCAGAGATAGAAGATTATGATACAGAAAGAGGTATAGATATTATCAAAAGCGCATTGAACAAAGTAAAGGCGTTGGGTGTAGAGGTTTTATATCTTGGTGCACCCCATTATAAACTATCTGCAGAAGATACTGATTACCATTCCGCAGAATCAAAAATAAAAAAGGCGGAAGAGATTTTAAGAGAAGAGATAACTCAAGGTTTTGTTGAACTTAAAAAAATGGAGAGCGAATCTGAATGAAAGGCTCAAAAATATACTATAAAAAAGTAAAGCTTAACAACCCTATTTTAATAGTGGGGCTACCCGGCATTGGGAGTGTTGGAAGCCTAGTTGCTGAACACCTTAAGAATAAGCTTAAGGCAAATAAGTTTGCTACTTTATACTCTTCTTCCTTTCCACATCAAGTGATAATGCTCCCTAACGGGAAAAGTAGAATGGTAAGCAACAGGTTCTACTATTGGAAGAACATAAACAAAAAAGGAAGCGACATAGTAATACTTCTTGGTGATACTCAAGCTGTTACCCCAGAAGGCCAATATGAGGTTAATGAAAAAATAGTAAAGTTCTTCAAGTCTATAGGTGGCAAAAGAATAATAACTGTCGGCGGGTACAACATAGCTGACCATTATGTTCAGAATCCGAGAGTTTTCGGTGTTGCAACAACAGATGAGCAGATAAATAATTTGAAAGAAAAGGGCATTATATTTGGTGTTGCAACCGGTACTATATGGGGTTCGGCAGGTCTTATAATAGAATTTGCAAAGAGGCATAAAATAGATGCGGCATGCTTGATGGGAGAAACCGGATTAGTAGACGTGGATGCAAATGCTGCAAAAGCTGTTTTAGAGAAACTTTCTTCTATACTTGGAATAACCATAGACCTTTCAGATTTAGAATCTGTTAAAAAAGAAACAGAGAAGCTGATGAAGTCAATAGAAGAGGCTATGAAAGGGGCGGAACCTTCAAAGGAAAACATGACATATATAAGGTAAGCCTAACGAATAAAAATCCTTTTTCTATCTATTTTATTATAATGCACTAAATGCGCTAGTGATCTAACCTGGTTACGATACGAGCTTCCCAAGCTTGGAATAAGCTCGCAATCCGGGTTCAAATCCCGGCTAGCGCAAGAAGGACAAAAGAAATAAGAAAGCCTGAGAGAGCGCATGCTAAGTTGGTTGTAAATTTGTTTCCGAAGCCCTTTTCTTCGTAATAGCCCAGGAGAGAATCAATAATATTGCCCATATAGCCTGAGAAAAGAACTATTATAAAAGCAACGAAGTTTGGGCTTATAATAAAGCTGGTAAGTGCAATTAACAATGCAGCAGCGAAGCTTGCAGCCAAGCCAAGCACTGTTACACCACCAGAAGTTCCTTTCTTTATTCTCTTGAGTGTGGGCAGCATAATTGGAGTACCGTCAAGAACACCTATCTCGCTTGCAAATTTGTCTGCGGTTATTGAAGCTATGCTAGCAATATAACCAAGGAGAATGATTTCTTCAAAAGATTTATGGGCAAAGTAAAATAGTATCACAACAAAGAGCGGTACCAAGCCATTTGCAACAACATTCTTCCAGCCTCTAGACTTTTCATATAGGCCTTGTTCTTTTTTCTTCTTTTTACCTGTGTTTGTTGCTATAGCGGAGAGAACAAGAAACAAGAGAAGAAGAGCTAGAAAGAACAATCCCTCGCTACTACCAAAATAAAGTATAAGCACAGCAAGAATAAGCGCAGCGACAATTCCTTTTTCGTCAAGCGTGAGCAAGAGCAAAGCATCACTTTCCATATTTTTGAAAAATTCCACTAAATAGAAACATTTTTAAATCTGTGCTGTTCTATATTAAATACGGGTTCTCTACTGTGGGAAGGGTAAAACTGGTCGCCTTGCCAGCGCATGCGAAAAAGCGCTGGCCTCTTCCTTTTAGTTTGAATTTAGCTGAAAAGAAATAAAAACCCATGATATAAGGTTGGGTCACTTATTAAGCTCCTTATAGCCATTCAAAAGAGTTTATATTTCTTATTTTTCAATATCTATCTAGTTGGGGGTATGGCTAAAGAAAAGAACATAAAGGATTTAGAAGACCTTCCTGGTATAGGTGCAGCAACAGCAGAAAAGCTGAGAGAAGCAGGTATTGATACTATAGAGAAGATTGCAACCTCTTCGCCTCATGATCTCTCAGATTTGACAGGCATAAGTGTTGATGCAGCAAAGAAGGCAATAGATGCGGCAAAGCAGGCGACAACTATAGAATATGAAACAGGTAAGGAGGTTTTTGAAAAGAGAAAGGCTCTCTGGAGAATTACAACAGGTTCTAAGAGCTTCGACGAGCTTCTTGGTGGGGGCGTAGAGACCAATGGTATTACAGAGATATATGGTAGATTTGCTTCTGGAAAAACACAGATAGGCTTTCAGCTTTCTGTCAATGTGCAACTTCCTGTCGAAAAAGGCGGGCTTGGAGGTAATGTTCTATTTGTTGATACTGAAGGCACTTTCAGACCAGAAAGGATAGCAACAATGGCTAAAGCGGTTGGCCTTGATCCAGAGAAAGCACTTCAGAATATTTTTTCTGTTAGGACTTTTTCTACAGAGCAGCAGATACTTACAATAGAGCGAGCAGAAAAGCTAATCACGGAGAAGAACATTAAGCTTATTGTTGTTGATTCGCTTATGGCACTTTTCAGATCTGAGTTTGTCGGAAGGGGCGCATTGGGAGAAAGACAGCAAAAGCTAAACCAGCACCTGCATAAGCTGCAGAGCATAGCAGATAAATACAATCTTGCGGTTTATGTAACAAACCAAGTTATGGACAACCCATCAATACTCTTTGGCGATCCGACAACACCAGTAGGCGGCAACATAATAGCTCACGCCGCTACAACAAGGCTTTATATAAGAAAAGGCAAAGAGGATAAAAGAATCATAAGGCTAGTTGATTCACCAAACATGCCAGAAGGCGAATGTGTAATAAAAATAACACCAGAAGGAATAAGGGATTAGGTGTTGGTTTGCTTTTTTTGGTAGGCTTGGGTTTATGTGAAGGTGATATTTCGGTGCGCGCGATTGAGATAGCGAAGAAGGCAGATAAGCTCTTTCTTGATCCATATACAAACAGAATAAGCAGCAACTACGTCAATTACCTTGAAAAGATTTTAGGCAAAAATATAGCAAAGCTCAGCAGATCTGATTTAGAAGAAAACGCAAAGGCAACAGTGGAGTATTCAAAGAACGCAACTGTGGTAATCTTTGTCATGGGCGATCCACTTATAGCTACTACCCACCACACCATAATTGACATTGCACATAAAATGGGCATAGCTGTTAAAGTCATTCACGCTCCCTCTATATTTACAGCCGCGATTGGTGAGAGCGGCTTAGATATATACAGGTTTGGCCCAACTACAACAATACCTTTTTGGAGTAATAAGTATAAGCCTATTTCTTTTATAGATGTAATAAGCAAAAATCTCCAAAACAATCAGCATACCCTTGTTCTTCTTGATTATAATTATAAAGAAGACAGGGCCATGAGCTTAGGCGAAGCAATAGATCTGCTAAACAAAGCACAAGAAGAGAGGAAGATAAACATAATACAAAATATACTTGTTCTTGCGGATGTTGGTAAGGAGAACGAAGAGATCGTTTATGCAGATATTAATGCCGTTTCTAAAATCTCAGAAAGATTTAAAGGCAAGCTAATATCTTTAATAATCCCTTCCAATCCGAATTTTGCAGAAGCAGAATCTCTTTCAAAATATGCTATCTCCAGTATCTAAATGTATATACAAGGGCAATAAATCCAAACAACTCAACAAACCATACTGTTGCGATTCGGAAGAATATTGTTATAACCGATGCAAGCCCAAAATCTATCTTGCTCCCGAAAAATGCAATAAGCTCGCTAATCATCGCACCATCAGTTACAGCAAGATTTGCAGGTATGCCTGTTATCATTCCGAAAATAAGCGATGAAGAGTAGATAAACAAGATTGTTGGTATATTTGCAACACCAACATTTATTCCAAAGCTCAGTATTACAAAATACATGCTTAAACCATTTAGAAGCATAGAAGGTACAGTATAAAGTATAGAGTACCAATAAGCGCTTCTCCCAAGCATCTTGTTATATCTAAAATACAAGTCTCCCACTTCGAAAAAGCTTTTTAAGCTCTCGAATTTGCTTAGCTTCGACTTTAAGTATGCAAAAGGTCTTTCATGGTAAAGAAAGACAAAAGGCAGAAGAAGTATTGCTGTTATTACTAATGAGATTGCAATATATTTATGAACAAAAAAAGCGAAGAAAACGCATATAATTGCAAACCCTAGGAAGTCGGTAAAAATGTCAGCAACAACAGCAGGGAAAGTTTTGCTAAACCTTACTTTTGTAAGCTTATTTATAGTATATGATACAACAGCCCTTCCCCATCTTCCTGGAGTTATATCCATCGAATACATGGAAAGGTAGATTGCAAAATTTTTTCTTCTTGGTATCTTTACTTTTAATTTTTTAAGATAATACTCCCATTTAGGAAACCTAAGCAAATAACCAGAGAATATCAGGAGCAGGGCTATGCCATAATAAAAAAGATTTATAGATTCGATTGTTTGTAAAAATTTTGAAACCCCTTCACTAAGTATTGCACTTATAGCTATGAATCCAAATACAACTGCACTTCCTATTAGTATGCTAACCAAAATATACTCTATCCTTTTTATCCTCTTTTTATAGTCAATCTCTACCTCTATCTTTTCAATGCTTTTCAGGTTCAGGGCACCTTCTTCTTTCTTTTTATTTTTCAAAGTGTATCAACCTCATCGAAGCCGTTTCTTCGTTTCTGGATAAGAGGGCAACGTTGCTGGGTTTGTGGTAATCTGTAAAAACATAACCAGATGCTTCTGCGATCTCTTTTGCAAAGTTAATTATCTCATCTTCATTGGGCATAAGGCTGTAGCTTAAGCCCCTAGACTGGTTTCTTGACCCACCAACAAAAACAAAACCCTTAACCTCTACATAATCAGGATTTCCTCTTTTTATTAGTTCAGCATAGCCTTTTGCATCGACAAGATTTAAGCCTTTGATAAGTGTAAGTCTAAATACACGTCTTGTATTAAGTTTTGAGAAAACATCAAGGAACTCAAGAAAGTTCTCCCAGGCATGTGGTACCTTGGGCCTTGTAACTTTTTCATAAATTTCTTTGTTTGGTGCCTGCACCGAAACATAAAGCTGCGTTGGCAAAGTCTTCAATTTCTTGAGTGCTTCAGGTAGGGTTCCGTTTGTTACGAGGAAGGTACTCATCTTCCTTTTATGAAACTCTTCGATGAGTTCACTCATTTTAGGATAAAAGAGTGGCTCCCCTGTGAGACTAAACGTAACATGTGCAGGGTCATTTGCTTCTTCTAGCCTCTTTTTATCAACCTTGTCGTTGCCCTTATAGCCTGTAAGCATTTTTCTCTGTGCTTCAATAAGCCCATCTGCAATATCCGCTGGATTGTCCCATTCTGTAAAGTTCAATTCATTCCACTTCACTCCAACCTCCTCGGGTATTATCCTCCAACAGAAGGTGCATGCAAGATCGCATCCAAGCGTAGGTGCACTTTGTAAACAACGCCAGCTTCTTATCCCATAGAACTGGTTTTTGTAGCATGCTGTACCATTTTTTAAGCTGCTTATAGTGTAGCTACATAGCTTCGCCGCAGAGTGTTTTCCAACAAAATGGTAGCCTTGTTTCTTCATCATCAACTTTAACTTCTCCGGCATATTAGGTGTGCCTTCAATCATTTTCTCACCTTAAATTTATAGTTTTGATAATTTATAAAAGCACATTATTATTTATTGCTGTATTATATTTATTGGTTTATACTGATCTTTATGCTTAAACTTAAGTTTTTAAATAAAAAGGAGATAATTGCAGCAGATCAGTCTACGAAAGATATTTTGAAGAACGGGTTTTTTGGCTACGAGAGAGAGGGCAATCTTTTTCTGCTTCCAGAAGAAGCACTCTATTTAGTAGATATAAGAAATGCAGAATGCGAATTTAGAGGCAAAATCCTAAGCTTTGATGAGGTTGCTGAGATCTTCAGAAAGAATAAAAAACTGATGGCAAGCTATTTTGCATATAAAGATTGGCGCGAGCGTGGATTGGTTGCAAAACCTTACACTACAGTATACAAAAAGCCCGATATAACCCCTATCAAGAAGTATCCTTCTTCTTCTATAGAGCTGCCAAAATGGACCGCCGATGGGGTTTTCTTCCCAGATGATCTTATTACAATAGTGAAAGAGCCTGATAAAGGAAGAGAACTTTATGAAAAATTCTGGCTTGGCCAATTTGGCTCATATAAAGCACCCGAGAAAGGCAAGCTAAATAAATTGGATATATATGAGACAGTATTCCTTATGGAGCACAAGAAACTTATGATAAACGATTACGACATAAAAGAAATCATTAATTATGCAAAAAAGAGGAGAAAAGAATTTCCTATGCTCTACCAAGTGTATAAGGATTGGCGAGAAAATGGTTATATAGTTAAGACAGGATTTAAGTTTGGTACACATTTCAGAATTTATTTCCCCGGAGCGAAGCCCGGATTAAATACAGCAAAGAATGAATGGGCGCATTCTAAGCACGTGCTTCACGTTTTTCCAAAGGATTCAAAACTTCTAATCTCTGAATGGGCAAGGGCGATAAGAGTAGCGCATTCTGTAAGAAAGACATTTATACTCGCAATACCTGGCGAGGTGGAAGAGAAAGAAACAGAAATAAACTATATACTTTACCACAGGCATGGCGGCGAGGCGGATAACCCAGAACGTGATAAGCCAAAATATGCAATGCTATCTCTAGGAGAAGAAGAGCAGATAGGTGGGAGAGAGCTTGCGGGTGCGATAAAGAAGGCTAAGGATTCAAAGCTTGAGCTTATAATAGCGATTGCCGACAGAGAAACAGCAATAACATATTACAAAGTTAGGCAGATACTTTTACCTAAAAGCGGGCATGAATATTACGAAATAGACTGGTTCCAACCATGAAATCCTTATGTTTATGTGGCTCTCTGTTATGCATTCAGTGTTGAAGCCCTTTGCAGGTTGGTCAGATGTATTCCACTAAATTTGCCCTTCTTAAAGGTTTATAAGCATTTATCTTCAATTAATATTTAGGCGACAGTGGTGTTAAAATGAAACTATCTGAATTGTACCATATGGATATATATAGCGACGCGGGCCAGTATCTTGGAGACGTGCAAGGCATAATCTTAGATCTTGAAAAGAGTGAGATAAGCAGGCTTCTCATGGTGCCATGGAAAAGTATGAAAGGAGACCCAAGGAATATATTGAGGACAAAAAGTGTTCTATATAGAAACGTAAAGAACGTTGGCGATGTTGTATTGGTTTCAACAAGCCCTTCGCAACAGGAGCAAGCTTCAAAAGAAGAAATAAACGACCTGACAAGGTAATCTCTATTTTATTACTTTCGGTTTGAATACTCCTTTCTGCCCGCTGTAGCTCCCTTTATACGTATTTTTCACTCTATTCATAGTTACTGCAAATATTATATGTGCAAACCTTAGCCTTGGTCTAAGCTTTATCTTGTATATAGAAGCATTATAAACCTCGAGCGTTATAGTGCCTTCAAATCCTGCATCTATTATTGTGGGTGGCATAATTAAACCATGTCTTGCCCAAGTGCTACGAAGCTCTACAAATCCTATAAGGTTATCAGGCATTTTTAAATACTCTATAGTAGAAAGCAAAACTTGCTCTTTTGGCTGCAGAATTATCTCCTTCTTATTTTTCTCTATTATATACTCGTTTTCTATATCCTCTTTTTTAGACGGATCAACAACAAAATCTTCGCTTAGCATTGGGTTGTGGTAGCCTACTTCGTTTGCGAGTCTCAAATCAACACCATTTTCCCTTATTATCTCCTTATCTAAAGGCTTTATAACGAGCCTCTTTTCTTTCAGCATATTTTCAAGATCAAAATCCGAGAGTATCATAAAACCACAGATTCTTTTTGATAAAACATTAATAAATTCTTTTGCATATATCTTTTAGATTGAATGAAAAGAGGACTGTTTATCGCATTCGAAGGATTAGACGGTGCCGGTAGCACAACGCAATCTTATTTGCTAGAACAATACCTTAAACAGAAAAATAAAGTTCTTCTCACAAAGGAGCCAACACAGAACATAATAGGTGGCATAATAAGGGCTGTATTAAAGGGTGACCTAAAGCAATCATCTCAAACATTGCAGCTTCTTTTTGCAGCGGATAGGGCAAACCATCTTGAAAAAGAGATATTACCAGCGCTTAAGAAGGGTTTTATAGTAATAAGTGATAGATACTTGTTTTCATCCGTGGCATATGGTGCATCGGCAGGCTTAGATAGGGAATGGCTACTTAAAATAAACGAGAAGTTTAGGATGCCAGATATTACAATATTTTTAGATGTAAAACCAGAAACTTGTATAAAGAGGATAAGTGAAAGTAGGTTCAACTTTGAACTTTTTGAGCAAGAGGAAAAGCTTAGGAAAGTAAGGGAAGAATACCTGGCACTCGCAGAAAAGTTCAGTTTCAAGGTAATAAACGGCGAGGGTTCAATAAAAGCAACGCATAAAAAGGTTTTAGAGATAATTAAAAAATACCTTTGATTTGCTCCTGTCGTCTAGTCCGGCCAAGGACGCGGGGCTTTCAACCCTGCAACTCGGGTTCAAATCCCGACGGGAGCACTAATATATGAGTAGAGCTGTATGAAAAGAGAAATTTCGCTTTATTTGGGAATGAGTATGTGAAGAAGTTAAGATTGCAAGTAGTGGCATTCTAGTTCTTGGCAATATTAGTATTCTGATAGTTTAGTTTTACCGCTTTTTTAATCCCAAGGTAATAAGAGATAATGCCTATTATCCCCACTACTACAACAACAAGAAAGAACCCAATATCTAAATTGTCTAGATTATGAATCTTTATTCCTGTTTGAATGCCAAAATTTGTAATTTGTGGAAAGACAAGTATTAAAGCGCCTGCAATTACAAATGCTATGCCTCCATAAAAGAGAACATTTTTGCTTATATATTTGGATACAAACGCTATACCTTCTTTTGACAAATTTTTCTTTTTTGACAAGAAGGCACCAAAAAATGCACCAAATGCAATTTGCATAACCATAGTGCCTATACCAAACAAAAAGCCAGGAAGCCACGCAACATACATGTTAGGCATAGCAGGCACCATGACTGTGTAGAGTATTAGCGCAAATGCACCAAAACCAAAGCCAGCGATAAGTCCATGGAGAAATGCAAGCCTTAAAGGCACTTCTTTTAGCTGTTGCAAAGCATCATTTGAGTTAAGTGGGTTAAGTTCGTGTTCAAATTCTCTCTTCTGTTGCTCACTATGTTTTTTGTGAACGCCAAAAAGTTCACCAAGTTTTTCTTCTATGTAGTGCCAATGCATATATTTGTTGTGTGTTGATAGGTAAAAGCCTACACCTGCCATGGCTACACCAACAACAATATATGTTAAACCAAAAGCCAAGGTTGTTGTAAATATTGCAACAAGTGCAAAGTATGCTAGTTCAGAAAGCAAGGCTCTTTGCAAAGTAAATCCACTTGAGAATATGAGTCCAGCCTTTGCTCCTTTCTTTGTGCTGTAGCTTCCTACCGCATAAGAGAAAGTTATCGGCCACGTATGCTCATCTGGAGTTATACCATGAACTATGCCAAGTAAGAAAGAAAGGATTAGTGCCTCTACAAAAGTCACATTTGTCGGATTCCACAGATTGATCTGGATATCTAGCACAGTCAACAGATTATAAAGAAGTGGTAACATAATGATCAATTAACAAATATGGGCTTACCATGCGGGCATATTTTAGGATTTCCAACAAACTTGAGCAATGGCTTCGCGCAATTTGTGTCAAGCAGATAATCTACTTTTTTGGCTTCTTTGCATGCAGTGTTTGCTGATACGCCTGCTTTATTTAGTAGCGTTTCAAAACATCTATGCATCATTATTATATCTCTATATGTGCTTTTCCCTTTCTGTGTAGTTATTATGCTGCCTCTGTTTTCCTCTATAAGCCCTTTTCTTTTAAGTCTAATGACTAAATTATATGCTGTTGGGGGTTGAACTTGCAATTTCTTTGCAATATCAATAAGCCTCGGTGGAAAGTCTGATTCAAATTCGTTTATTAACACTAAACAGTCTCTTTCTTTTTTCGTTAGCTCCATAATTATATATTACAAAGCAAAAAATATTTATATACTAATAAAATTAGCATAATGCTAAATCAGGTTCTCCTCTTTGAAAAATGTCCTCCGAATTTGTCCTTTTAATCTTTTTGATTTATATAATGTTCCAAATATGCCTTTGCATAATTGCTGATTGAGGATTACAAGATATCGAAAAGAATTCTATCTTGCTGGCAATGCAATGCGAGCATTCTTTTCTGTTTTGGATACATTAAGGGAGGAGTTTAGGAAGAAACAAATATAATTTTACTTTTACGCTATTATATTTGTGGTTCGATGTCAAAGCATTATAACCTTGATGATATACTAGATGATCTCAATGCAAAAGAAGCAAGAGAGGTGCAAAAGCAAAGTACTGAACAAGCAAGCAAGTTAAAGATCGGCGAAGTAGAAAATTATTTTTCAAAAATAAGTGTTGCAGCGGTGAGGCTCACCGGCCCACTCGCTTTGGGCGATATAATAGAAATAGGGAGCGAAGAGAATGCGATAAGGCAAAAGGTTGAGAGTATGCAGATAGACAGAAAGGATGTAAGCATTGCAAAGGAAGGGGATTCGGTCGGTATTTTAGTTAGATGCAAGGTCAACAAAGGAGAGGAAGTATATAAAATAGTAAAATGATAGTATTAAATATTCGTTAGTGGGTATTTGCGTGGAAGAAATAAAGCAAGTAATTATTGTAAGAAGCGATTTGGAAATGAGCAAGGGCAAGACCTGTGCACAGGTTGCTCACGCATCGCTAATGAGCTACTTTGAAGCGGAAAAGCAGGATAAAGAGATAGCTAAAACATGGCTGGATACAGGGGAAAAGAAGATAGTGCTTAAGCTAGATGGTGAAGAAGCTCTTAAGAGACTCTACGAAGCGTTTAAGTATAAGCATATCCCAGCTGCGCTCGTAAGTGATGCTGGTTTGACGGAATTGCCTCCAGGAACTATAACCGCTCTTGGCATAGGCCCTTGGAAAAGTGCAGAAATAGATCAATTTACAAAGAGCCTTAAGCTCCTTTGAAATACTCTTTGATTAATTATTTCTCATTTATGTAAGTGAGCCATTCTTTAAAGAGCGCTTCCTTACCATGCACAATGTCAAAATATTTATCACTTATTGTTTTTGTAATAGGGCCAACCTTTCCGTCTCCTATAACTCTTGAATCTACGCTTACTATTGGCGTTATCTCTGCAGCGGTTCCTGCAAAAAAGAGCTCATCGCATATATAAAGCTCTTCCTTATGTATATTCCTCTCAATAACTTCTATACCTAGGCTCTCTGCTATTTTTATTACAGAGTCTCTTGTTATGCCAAAAAGTATATCGGCTTCGCGTGGCGGAGTTATCAGCAAACCGTCTTTTACCATAAAGATGTTTTCTGCAGCTCCTTCTGCAACATAACCTTGGACTGATGTTAGTATTGCTTCCTCTGCTCCACTCGCCTTTGCCTCAAGCGAAGCAATTATAGAATTTATGTAGTTGCCACTAGCCTTAGCCAGCGGCGGTAGTATAAGTGAGTTTATCCTATGCCATTCTGAGATCTTGCAGCTTATCCCCTTATCCTTATTTTTGAAATAGGTACCTAGAGGAACCGTAGCAACTATAACACTTATCTTCTTTCCTGTTACGTCTATACCTATCTGTGCATCGTTATAAAATGCAAAAGGCCTTATATACGCTTCATTAAGCTCATTTTTTCTTAGTGTTTCTATTATAGCGTTGCTAATTTCTTCTTTGTTAAAAGGAAGCTTCATGAAATAAATCTTTGCACTGTCGAAGAATCTGTTTACATGGTCTTGTAGTCTGAATATTGCAGGACCCTTATCTGTAGCATAAGCTCTTATCCCATCGAATATACCGCTCCCATATTGTAAAGAATGGGTTAGTACATGCACTTTGGCTTTTTCATATTCTACAAACTCGCCATCAAACCATATATACCGCTTCATCCAAACCACAATAAAAATAGCAATAGAAAATATTTATATGCTTATCAATAGCTTGAAGTTATTGCAATACCATATGCCGCTTTGCTGGCATTTGTATAAGCAATGTTCCTCATAAAGGATATGCCCGTCCTTGTAAGCTCTAGTGGTTTTTGATCTTCTCCTCTCTCAGAGAAAGAGAGTAAACCTTTTTTCTTTAGTTTCTTAAGGTTGTACCATATAGTACTTCTAGAGAATCCGTATTCTTCAAATATATATTCAACAAAAGCGGATGCAGATCTTATCTGGTCATAGCCTATTTCCATTATAATTATTGATTCCTTCTCGCTGAGTTTGATTCTCTCTACTGCCTTAAAAACAGCTTCTTGTTTATACTCAATATATTTTTCTGCACGCATAGGCAACCACCCCAAAAAACTGTCATGCGCCTATGCGGCAGCTTTATTCAAGAAATAGCTGTCGCTAAGTATAATGCATGTGCATATTGATCTATTCATAGCGACAGGGAATCTCATAATTTCCCAGAATAATAATACACATATTATATTTAAATCTTTTCTACAAAATCTCAATGTTGAGTATATGCTTGAGGTAATAAGGGTATTGGTGCTTTTAGCATTTGCAACCCTTTATGCCTATTTTGATATATTTAACAAAAGGAGCATACCAAATGGTTTTGCATACTTTAGCATAGCTGTGGGTATTGTCTTTACCTTTTTTTATCCTTTTAAGACATTAGAGCTCTCTCTACTGATTGCAGCCTTTGTTGTTGCCGCTGGTTATATATTATACAAAGCCGGCTTCTTAGGTCTTGGCGATGGGCTAGAGCTTGCATTTGTCTCATTAATGTTGCCCATACAACCAACGCCCCTTCTACACATACCGCAGCTGGGCCTTCCCTTTGTTCTTTCTGTATTTATATCTTCTGGCATTGTGGCAATAATAGCGCTTCCGATTTATTATATGCTTAATAGCAAGCCGGAGCTTAGAAAAGAATCAGTGATAAAGGCATTTGTAGTGTTTATATCCTATCTAGTACTTCTTATGCTTATCTACCTTCTACTCGGCAATATGGCACTTATCCCAGTGGTGTTTATAATAATTATCGCTTTTTTCTCAGCGTTGATATTTCTCTTTGAAGCAAGCATGAACAAGCGCATGATAACATGGATCTATCCAAGCAAGCTTGGAGAGGATGACATTATAGCCATAAATCTGATGAGCAAGAAGGACATAATGTTCTTTAAATCAAAGTATTCTGGCTTCGGTAGGCTCGCTGATAGGAAGGCAATAGTTGCATTAAAAAGCATCAAGAAGAAAATACCCGTATATACAAATGCGATACCATTTTCAGTATTTATCTTAGCAGGAATTATATTATCTCTCCTTATAGGTGATCCTATTCTGTTCATTCTTTTTTAGCGAAATTAGAAAGAGTTAAAAACTTTTAAATAGAAAGAAAATTTGAGATTCCATGAAATATGCGAGAGCTCATATTAAAAAGTATTGGGTCTTTGAACACAAGAAGGCGTTAGGGCTCTCCTTCCTT
>Ga0208151_100348_pt1 | contig 20316 bp, 11 predicted proteins | sample ECH_Bhost_MetaG_FD_187130 | JGI IMG/M metagenome (GOLD analysis project Ga0208151, IMG submission 187130) | Hot spring microbial mat communities from Yellowstone National Park, Wyoming, USA - ECH_B host_MetaG (SPAdes) (version 2) | ecosystem: Environmental > Aquatic > Thermal springs > Hot... | reverse complement strand
TCCCGGTACCAACAAAGGACGCGGTGGAAATACTCATCTTTCAATTCCTTCTAGGATGCTTCATGCGTTTAAAAATTCTGGTCTGAAAGTTCCAATTTATAACTTTCAATTCCTTCTAGGATGCTTCTTAGGCTTTCCTCGTCTGTTTGTGACGGGAGTCTGTATACCTTTCAATTCCTTCTAGGATGCTTCAACAAAACCTCCAGTGTGCAAAATTCTACGGAAGTGTTTGGCTTTCAATTCCTTCTAGGATGCTTCCATCCCTCATTTGAGGGGCAGTAGATTTCTTAATTACTTTCAATTCCTTCTAGGATGCTTCCGTGGAAGATTCTGGAGGGGGAGCGAAGAAGGTACTTTCAATTCCTTCTAGGATGCTTCTCCAATACCTCAGGCAACCATTTTTGTTGCCGCTTATAACTTTCAATTCCTTCTAGGATGCTTCGTATTTTTCTCAGAAAAAGTGAGATTATTCGGTTGTAGGCTTTCAATTCCTTCTAGGATGCTTCTGAAACGAATTATCATTCTTTTTCACCTCTGCGATAGAACCTTTCAATTCCTTCTAGGATGCTTCGACGAGCCTCAGGAAGTTGAAGAGGAGGAGGAGGAATGAAATGAGCTTTCAATTCCTTCTAGGATGCTTCATAACATGAGATCTGCGATCCTAAATGTCAAATTCCTCTTTCAATTCCTTCTAGGATGCTTCCTCTGAAATGAAAAGAAAGAGTGAAAAAATTATTTGTTTGCTTTCAATTCCTTCTAGGATGCTTCGGAAGAGAGGATGAAGATGAGGGGCGAAACAATCTACAACTTTCAATTCCTTCTAGGATGCTTCCGTGAATCCCTCTTGGTGCAAAATTAATGATGTCCACCTCTCTTTCAATTCCTTCTAGGATGCTTCGGATGATAACGACTGTTTTATGTACTCCCTAGAACTGGTCTTTCAATTCCTTCTAGGATGCTTCTTCACAGCGGGTGTGTGTAAGGGGTAAAAATAGCCCTTTCAATTCCTTCTAGGATGCTTCTCAATATCTCTACCTCGACTTTATCCCTATTCTTTGGATCTTTCAATTCCTTCTAGGATGCTTCTAAGAATATTGTTATTAGTAATACCAGTGGGTGCGTTTCCCTTTCAATTCCTTCTAGGATGCTTCTTCATAAATCCTCTTAGGACATTGCACCATAATCTATTATTCTTTCAATTCCTTCTAGGATGCTTCAAGATAATGTATTACATTAGGAACAGGAAAGAGATCGTAGCTTTCAATTCCTTCTAGGATGCTTCCTCATGGTCTGCGACTCGGATCCATGTCGCTTCCGCATCTCTTTCAATTCCTTCTAGGATGCTTCAAGAAAAATACCAACAATGGCTAAGGTGGCAAAGTTCTTTCAATTCCTTCTAGGATGCTTCTACTGTCTATACTCCAGATGGTGTACAGACTGTTAATGACTTTCAATTCCTTCTAGGATGCTTCTTCCCTTTCTTCTCGGTCTCAGGCTTAATACTTTTTTTTACTTTCAATTCCTTCTGGGATGCTTCCTACATAATAGTTCAAAACAACAATGTGCCAATAACTAACTTTCAATTCCTTCTAGGATGCTTCATGGATGAAATCCGAAGTATTGTAACGGAACACCAGGACTTTCAATTCCTTCTAGGATGCTTCATATATATACAGCCTGAGCAATTGAAATAAGTGTGTGAAGTCTTTCAATTCCTTCTAGGATGCTTCTACAAATACGTATACCTGCAGAGCACAAAAATCTTTTTTACTTTCAATTCCTTCTAGGATGCTTCCAAATACAATAATAAATAGAAATAACTCATGTAAAAAAATTGAACTTTCAATTCCTTCTAGGATGCTTCTGCTTACAAAAAAAGAATAAGTAGGGGGGAGGTGATAAGACTTTCAATTCCTTCTAGGATGCTTCAGCTGCGACGAAGAACGACAGACTTGATAAAACACTGTAGACCTTTCAATTCCTTCTAGGATGCTTCTCGGTCTTTGGACGTGGATCCACCCAACGCCCCTCACAGACTTTCAATTCCTTCTAGGATGCTTCCAGTGTTACTTAGTGTGTTATCATCACAATTGGCAAAAACTCTTTCAATTCCTTCTAGGATGCTTCCTTGTACTCTGCCTGCATTTCCGCTTGTAGTGCCTGCCACTTTCAATTCCTTCTAGGATGCTTCCTACGGCCTAACGAGGTGAAAAAATGATAATTAGATTTAACTTTCAATTCCTTCTAGGATGCTTCCACCGTTAGGCTATGTCGGTACCAACGGAGAAGTCCTTTCAATTCCTTCTAGGATGCTTCAAAGGGAACGCCCAAGAACCAAACCTTAAACCAAGAGTTCTTTCAATTCCTTCTAGGATGCTTCTTCATGATTGACTATTCCTCCTCGCAAACCTATACGCCGTCTTTCAATTCCTTCTAGGATGCTTCAAATGTGCCCACAAACGGTAGGGCCTGAGTGCCGTACTTTCAATTCCTTCTAGGATGCTTCCCAGACTAGAAGAAGGGAAGATACTGAAGTCTGACGAGATTCCTTTCAATTCCTTCTAGGATGCTTCCTGCGTAGTTGTAGTCAAAAATTAGGGAGTTTTTGAGTTGGGCTTTCAATTCCTTCTAGGATGCTTCAGTACTTGTCTGCGGTGAAACATAAGCTGAAGTTGAACTTTCAATTCCTTCTAGGATGCTTCAGAGGGAGCGAAAGGAAGGGCGATAAGTGCGTTAATCCCTTTCAATTCCTTCTAGGATGCTTCCTCCAGCACCTCCAGCACCCACCGCGTAACTGTAGGCACCACTTTCAATTCCTTCTAGGATGCTTCAACTACTTTAAGAGGGACATTATACTTACCACATTCTTTCAATTCCTTCTAGGATGCTTCGAGGTAGAGTTGTATATGTTAGCGGTAGATTTGTTAAAAACTTTCAATTCCTTCTAGGATGCTTCAAAATTTCCAAACCAACTCTCCAAAGTTTACTGCAGTCAACTTTCAATTCCTTCTAGGATGCTTCCAGGGACGGTCGAGTTAATTAACAGTTTGTGCGGATCCGATTCTTTCAATTCCTTCTAGGATGCTTCCTGGTATTTTTGTTATACCGGTTATTGATGGAGCAAGCCCACTTTCAATTCCTTCTAGGATGCTTCAACATAGGAGATGTGGCTTACGGGAGCGGCCGTACTCCAGTCTTTCAATTCCTTCTAGGATGCTTCTTAATTAGAAATTATAAGATTGCAAATGGAATATTATCTTTCAATTCCTTCTAGGATGCTTCCTACCTCCGCGAGAGTGGGGGCCAGGCCTGGAAGGAACCTTTCAATTCCTTCTAGGATGCTTCTCCCTAAATGCGGCTGTTTTACTATAAGTTCCGGTATCAATGCTCTTTCAATTCCTTCTAGGATGCTTCCAATCAAAAGCAAACAAACCAATCATTCCAAATAGCGGTCTTTCAATTCCTTCTAGGATGCTTCCGATGGATACCCAGAAAAAATTAAGGAGGCTGTTAGGTCACTTTCAATTCCTTCTAGGATGCTTCTTTTTGTTATAGGTAGAGAAGATGAGGACATAAAGCCTTTCAATTCCTTCTAGGATGCTTCCTCTAAGACGTTGATCATCGACGAAATCCACAATGTGGACATAAAGCCTTTCAATTCCTTCTAGGATGCTTCGGCACTGGAAGACGCTAGCTTCCAGTGGAAATGTTTAGACCCCTTTCAATTCCTTCTAGGATGCTTCATTTGAAGTCCTTTACGGGGAAATTGAAACGACAGAACTCTTTCAATTCCTTCTAGGATGCTTCAGTAAATGGAATAGGCCGGGCTCCAGTTTTGCAGACTGCTTTCAATTCCTTCTAGGATGCTTCTTCGTAAAGTAAGAGGCCCATAATGTTTTTTAGTGTCACTTTCAATTCCTTCTAGGATGCTTCATATAATTCAGTTACTCCATTTTTCCAAAAATTTAAGAATTACTTTCAATTCCTTCTAGGATGCTTCAAGGAAGTGAAGAAAATGTTATTGGAAAGGTAAAAGCTTTCAATTCCTTCTAGGATGCTTCCCAAAAACTAGTTTAGTCGTGCTAATGTATACGTCTGCCAGCTTTCAATTCCTTCTAGGATGCTTCCTTTATTTTACCCTCCTCATACATACGCTTAACCTCTGACTTTCAATTCCTTCTAGGATGCTTCCTGACTGCCGTCGTTAAGGACATTCTTTTTGATATTAACTTTCAATTCCTTCTAGGATGCTTCAAAAATACGGGGACATTCTACCGATTGTTATAATCATCTTTCAATTCCTTCTAGGATGCTTCTACATTAAGCTATGGCGGGACAGACGGGGAAACTTACTAACTTTCAATTCCTTCTAGGATGCTTCATAAGGATAAATGGGATAACATATCAAGTAGATGGTGAAGACTTTCAATTCCTTCTAGGATGCTTCCACAAATAGCCCAATTTTTAGGGCTATCTGAGAAAAAAGTTACTTTCAATTCCTTCTAGGATGCTTCAACAATAAAATCGAATTCACGGTGCCAATTATAGGGGTAACTTTCAATTCCTTCTAGGATGCTTCAACGGGCGTGTAGCCCTGATAAGCGATGAGTCCCTATGGTGCTTTCAATTCCTTCTAGGATGCTTCAATTAGACATACTATATAACGGTCTAGGTCTTACGGAAAGCTTTCAATTCCTTCTAGGATGCTTCGCCACAAAAACCCCCCAACGAGAGGGGGTGCAACACTTTCAATTCCTTCTAGGATGCTTCGATAACCAGGAGGCCGATGAGCAATGACAACCTACTTAAACTTTCAATTCCTTCTAGGATGCTTCCTGTCCTCGATTAACATAATCGGTAACCCTAATATCTTTCAATTCCTTCTAGGATGCTTCGGCAAAAAGAACTTTTAACCTACCTCCAGGAAAACGGAGGACCTTTCAATTCCTTCTAGGATGCTTCAATACCTGTAGTAAATTTTCACCAGAGACCCTGCCCGTTAAAACGGAGGACCTTTCAATTCCTTCTAGGATGCTTCGTATAAGGTAGTTTTGGGGAAGGAATATGAAGTAATAACTTTCAATTCCTTCTAGGATGCTTCACAGAAACGTCAGCAACTTCAGCCTTTCATAACCAACTTTCAATTCCTTCTAGGATGCTTCCAATCGAAAGAATGGAAGCGGGCATATTTGCACTCAGGACCTTTCAATTCCTTCTAGGATGCTTCCTTCACATTTGCACGAAATAACAAAGATAAAAATTATGTACTTTCAATTCCTTCTAGGATGCTTCACCTGATGATTTTCATGCCTCCTCCCTCCTTCTAGACCTTTCAATTCCTTCTAGGATGCTTCACCTGTGTTCCAAGAGAGAGAAAGTAGTGCGAATAAGCCCTTTCAATTCCTTCTAGGATGCTTCACATAAGTGTTCGAGACCCGAAACAAAGCGAAATCCAATCTGAACTTTCAATTCCTTCTAGGATGCTTCGACCATAAATTGGTTTATCTTCCCAAAAAAGATCCTAAAAACTTTCAATTCCTTCTAGGATGCTTCCACTGGAAGCTAGCGTCTTCCAGTGCCTTTTCCACCGCTTTCAATTCCTTCTAGGATGCTTCTATTTGGCTCAATATGTTAGAGAACTATTGCAAATACAGCCTTTCAATTCCTTCTAGGATGCTTCTACTATTTTATCTAGGTCGCAAAAATTGTGCGACACTGGACTTTCAATTCCTTCTAGGATGCTTCCCAATAAAAATTAATACAGCTATTGATATTAATGTCAGCTTTCAATTCCTTCTAGGATGCTTCTTCAAGGACTCGATACAACGAAAATTGACGTGTTAAAATCTTTCAATTCCTTCTAGGATGCTTCTTTGGCATTGGGCCCCACAGGAGCAAATACAAACCAGGTGCTTTCAATTCCTTCTAGGATGCTTCAACTACGCAGTTGTATCGCAGTACAATTGGCACAACTAAATCTTTCAATTCCTTCTAGGATGCTTCATCAGGACGACCTGTCGCACTTAACCCCCCTTCTCCTCCTCTTTCAATTCCTTCTAGGATGCTTCCGCTTATTCACGTGGGGGTGCGTGCCCCACAGGACGCTTTCAATTCCTTCTAGGATGCTTCTGCATATGTATAGTAGAGGTGAGTGGGATGGAAGAACAAGCTTTCAATTCCTTCTAGGATGCTTCGAATTTATTAATTAAATCTAATGAAGTTGAAGAATATTACTTTCAATTCCTTCTAGGATGCTTCCATTGATGATGTCGAGCTCGATGATGCTGACTTGAACTTTCAATTCCTTCTAGGATGCTTCTTATACTATACCAGTTATTCGCCCACGAAAGCAGTGAACTTTCAATTCCTTCTAGGATGCTTCCAAAGGGAAGGAAAGGCAGGAAATCATAAAGCTCTTACTCTTTCAATTCCTTCTAGGATGCTTCCTACCGCAGGCGTTGCTCAAAGTTTCAAAATGTCAACTCAGCTTTCAATTCCTTCTAGGATGCTTCCACTACCTTTGGACGTTGAATTTAAGCAAGTGGACAAAAACTTTCAATTCCTTCTAGGATGCTTCTTTAGTAATAGGTTCGAGATACGTAAAGGGTGGTGGCATCTTTCAATTCCTTCTAGGATGCTTCGACGAAATTAAAAAGCAATTACATGGTTTAGGCGTTATAAACTTTCAATTCCTTCTAGGATGCTTCGTACCAAGTCAACAGGTCAAACACGGGACGTCTAGGGCTTTCAATTCCTTCTAGGATGCTTCTTTTTACCCCTACACAGTTTGCCAGTGCGTAAGGGGTAACTTTCAATTCCTTCTAGGATGCTTCGGAAACAGGTGCGTTTTGAGAAGTCTGAGAGGATAACGTTTGCAACCTTTCAATTCCTTCTAGGATGCTTCATGTAATTGGCTAAGTGCTCACTAATTTTTACTAGCCTTTCAATTCCTTCTAGGATGCTTCTTTCAGCTCGCTCCCACGGTGATGGTGAGAGCGTTACTCTTTCAATTCCTTCTAGGATGCTTCTATCCCCCATCCATACGCCCCCAACCAGAAGGGTGGCACTTTCAATTCCTTCTAGGATGCTTCTTCGTGGACTACTCCGTTGTCACGGACGGTGTCCAAAGACTTTCAATTCCTTCTAGGATGCTTCTTATTTTCTAATGTAAGTGTAGCCCCGGAGGCAATCCTTTCAATTCCTTCTAGGATGCTTCGCGGGTATTCTGCCGGAGGTTCAGGAACTGCAGTCGGCTTTCAATTCCTTCTAGGATGCTTCCTGCTAAAGTCAATTGAGGAGGACGTAAAAGAGCTTTATCTTTCAATTCCTTCTAGGATGCTTCAACGTTGACTATTCAAACGACCAAGTGACGCAAATAACTTTCAATTCCTTCTAGGATGCTTCCAATAATGACCAATAAGAACATTAGCAGGGCTAGAGCTCTTTCAATTCCTTCTAGGATGCTTCTACGTTTCTGTGTAATAATAAAAGCTTTAAATGGAGTTATGAACTTTCAATTCCTTCTAGGATGCTTCACATAATCATTACTGCCGATGACGTGTACGTTTACCCTAAACTTTCAATTCCTTCTAGGATGCTTCAGAAGAGGAAGAAGCGGAAGAGGGCGAAGAGGAAGAAGAACTTTCAATTCCTTCTAGGATGCTTCAGAAGAGGAAGAAGCGGAAGAGGGCGAAGAGGAAGAAGAACTTTCAATTCCTTCTAGGATGCTTCGACATTCGTGCGGTAGTGAACTACCTTGACGATTTCAGCTTTCAATTCCTTCTAGGATGCTTCCAAGATGTCATACTAGCACCTTACCAATATCTCTTACTGGCTTTCAATTCCTTCTAGGATGCTTCAGGGTTTTAAAACATCGAGCTAAAAAATTGCTAAAAAGTAACTTTCAATTCCTTCTAGGATGCTTCCTCATCCTGTATTTCTGTTAACACTTTTGACATATCAACCTTTCAATTCCTTCTAGGATGCTTCATAACATTACCTTCCCTAACGACGTTAAGCACAACTCTCATCTTTCAATTCCTTCTAGGATGCTTCATTACGTTTCAATACAAAACTATGGGGCAAAACCACATTTCTTTCAATTCCTTCTAGGATGCTTCCGACGTGTGGTGGAAACCCACAACTCCCACCATGTGCACCTTTCAATTCCTTCTAGGATGCTTCTTAGGACTCCTGCTAGTTGTAGCCGTTTTAGGAGGGTTAACTTTCAATTCCTTCTAGGATGCTTCGTGAAAAAATGGGCCTATTCAATAAATCTAACTCTAACCACTTTCAATTCCTTCTAGGATGCTTCGCCTGCTGAATGCTGTAGGCTGCGGCTACTTCCCCTGTAACTTTCAATTCCTTCTAGGATGCTTCTTTCCTGCAGATGTGGAATTCTCGGCAGTTGATGTTAACTTTCAATTCCTTCTAGGATGCTTCATCTTATTCTCCCTCCTGACCAAGGACTTCCCTGAACAAGGCTTTCAATTCCTTCTAGGATGCTTCTTGTAACCCTGTCCGTTCCTCGCATTTTTCACACACAGCTTTCAATTCCTTCTAGGATGCTTCCCATACAGTTGCCAATTTATTGCCTCTAACAATTTATTTACTTTCAATTCCTTCTAGGATGCTTCTTATCACCTCAAATCCCACGTCAGCAGGTAGAGGCAACATCTTTCAATTCCTTCTAGGATGCTTCCTATTATTTGGAACTGCGTTACTAAGTATTATTAAAACTTTCAATTCCTTCTAGGATGCTTCCGCAATAATAACATAAATATGGTCGATGAAGAGAATAGCCACTTTCAATTCCTTCTAGGATGCTTCTGTTTGTTGATGATGCTGTATTTTTAGCAGATAGCACTTTCAATTCCTTCTAGGATGCTTCTTTTGTTCTGTTTGGGTAGGAAAAACTGCGTTACCCTGGCCTTTCAATTCCTTCTAGGATGCTTCTTACTTACGACTTAAGCGGTGGAACATATATAATAATTGTTATCTTTCAATTCCTTCTAGGATGCTTCATTATTATGGCAGATAAACGACTTCGTAAATTATTATACACTTTCAATTCCTTCTAGGATGCTTCACCTGATATATAACTATAAGGTATCCTGTCACGGAAGTACTATTACTTTCAATTCCTTCTAGGATGCTTCTTCGCCTTTATGTACACTTGTTTGGTATCAAGGTCTTCAACACTTTCAATTCCTTCTGGGATGCTTCCTAACATTAAAATGTATCCTGATGTTGAAGAGCTTTGTCTTTCAATTCCTTCTGGGATGCTTCGACGTCGAGGCTTTCATACCGATCTGGTTGGCCGGGAAGCACTTTCAATTCCTTCTGGGATGCTTCAAGATAAAGCGATGAGGGACGCGATAAAGCCCGAAGACTTTCAATTCCTTCTGGGATGCTTCGGCTAAGACTATGATGCTCAATTTCTTGTTCATGTCACTTCTTTCAATTCCTTCTGGGATGCTTCTTTGCCATTTTAACCATTGTTGATATTCTTCTTCATTTTCTTTCAATTCCTTCTGGGATGCTTCATCCCCTGGCCTCCCTGTTGTGAGAGAGAAGGTCTTTGACTTTCAATTCCTTCTGGGATGCTTCTCAATCGCTCTTTTCCTTCCTATTCCCGGCAGTTTCACTAACTTTCAATTCCTTCTGGGATGCTTCCACCGTGAACGACTTAAACCTACGCTATTTGGCCGATGCTTTCAATTCCTTCTGGGATGCTTCCAGAACGTCTTATTGAGGCGGTTATACCGCCTTCAGGAACTTTCAATTCCTTCTGGGATGCTTCGAGATTTAAAATATTATCTACAAAAGAATTGGATAAAAATCTTTCAATTCCTTCTGGGATGCTTCAAAAAAGAGAAAAATAGAAGATAAAAAAAATTACTGAGATCTTTCAATTCCTTCTGGGATGCTTCGCCAAGACGCTAACAGGCCTTGGACAATTGCGGAAGGTGCTTTCAATTCCTTCTGGGATGCTTCCAAGATTTCTATACTATTACATATTCTAATGATTTTATCTTTCAATTCCTTCTGGGATGCTTCAGTAGAATAAAAAACTATAAACCATATTGGATTTAACAACTTTCAATTCCTTCTGGGATGCTTCGGAATATTCCGTATGGGGGAACGGGGGAGTAACAGTAAAAACTTTCAATTCCTTCTGGGATGCTTCTAAAGAAATAACAAGTTATGCATTTTACTTTAGTTTTCCGTACTTTCAATTCCTTCTGGGATGCTTCAACGCGTATGGCTCCGTTTACGGCAGCCAAACCCAAAACTTTCAATTCCTTCTGGGATGCTTCTTCTGGGTGACGAATATCATGCACTAACCCTCCGAAAACTTTCAATTCCTTCTGGGATGCTTCCATAGTCATCCTTGCTCTCTATGACGCGTATTACCGGCTTTCAATTCCTTCTGGGATGCTTCCTCTTCTCCACCTTCACGGATATATACGTTATTTCGGTCTTTCAATTCCTTCTGGGATGCTTCATATACATTGTAAACTCTTAAGGCAAAAGGTGAGCAATAACTTTCAATTCCTTCTGGGATGCTTCCTAATAATTGCATATACGTTAATACCATCCACTACATTTACCTTTCAATTCCTTCTGGGATGCTTCAAGGTGCTTTACATACCTAAGTCACTTGAGGACAACTTCGTCTTTCAATTCCTTCTGGGATGCTTCATCAAATATTATTCAAATTCCAACAAAAAATAATAGCACTTTCAATTCCTTCTGGGATGCTTCACTTTCATGTATGAGTGAAAAGAAAGAAACAGAGGACTTTCAATTCCTTCTGGGATGCTTCGAAAATTAATTAAATATGCTGATATTGAAATATACTGGATTAGCTTTCAATTCCTTCTGGGATGCTTCCGCCTATTTTTCTCAAGTTTGTAATAATATTACTTAACTCTTTCAATTCCTTCTGGGATGCTTCTCAACCTTCCCCTCTTCCAAGGGAAGGTCTACTGGTACTTTCAATTCCTTCTGGGATGCTTCCAATTACCCCACAATGCGAATTATATCACTGGTATCATAGTCTTTCAATTCCTTCTGGGATGCTTCCGAATTACAGCCTTTATATGCTATCTTCTATCATTTTGAGTCTTTCAATTCCTTCTGGGATGCTTCCATGCTGCCCCTGCCTGCGAGTGTATTGTTTACACCAATCTTTCAATTCCTTCTGGGATGCTTCGGACTGCGAGTGTGACAATATCACAAGTTCAGGTGCTAGACTTTCAATTCCTTCTGGGATGCTTCGACGTTTAAGCACACTACGTCCCAGTATCCTACATCGCCGAACTTTCAATTCCTTCTGGGATGCTTCGCCAGAATCTGCAGAGTAAACGCGGCATAGTCCGTTATTCCTTTCAATTCCTTCTGGGATGCTTCTCCATATCCGGCAGTCGTCGTCCTGCCGCTAATTTTATACTTTCAATTCCTTCTGGGATGCTTCTACTGCTTAACGCGAGAGACGTTACAGAGCCATACTGGTAAGCTTTCAATTCCTTCTGGGATGCTTCGACGTTAATATATAGTGCGTTTATCGTCTTCCTCCCCTACAACTTTCAATTCCTTCTGGGATGCTTCAGCGAAATAGCCTATTCATTAAATGTTACCGTAGTAACTGCTTTCAATTCCTTCTGGGATGCTTCAGAGCTGTGTTTGACTGGACATAAAAAAAATAATGCCTTACTTTCAATTCCTTCTGGGATGCTTCGGCGTATTCGTGCTGGCCTTATCGGTGGTACACAAGTGAGACTTTCAATTCCTTCTGGGATGCTTCCTACTTAAGTGGGTTGTGGGAGATGAAAGACAATGATTAAACTTTCAATTCCTTCTGGGATGCTTCGGCTAAATCACATACTATGGAACTAAAGTTGAAGTGGTATGCTTTCAATTCCTTCTGGGATGCTTCGCTTAACGTCGTTAGGGAAGGTAATGTTATCCTTAACTTTCAATTCCTTCTGGGATGCTTCCGCACGGGGATGACCTTCGAGGGATGCTTAAAATATAGTCTTTCAATTCCTTCTGGGATGCTTCTTCATGTAAAGAGTTTGACGGAGTAATAGCAGACGACGAACTTTCAATTCCTTCTGGGATGCTTCGGTTAATAACCCGTTCAGGGAAATCCTTGGTCAAAAGGAGGTCTTTCAATTCCTTCTGGGATGCTTCATGTAAATTCGGGCAATGCGGTTTACGGTGAATATGAAATCTTTCAATTCCTTCTGGGATGCTTCAACGTTTCCCTGGTGTTGGGGAGTAAAATAAGCCTCGACTAGCTTTCAATTCCTTCTGGGATGCTTCATAGACTGTGTCGCTATTTTGTATAGCAAGTTTCCAGGCCATCTTTCAATTCCTTCTGGGATGCTTCACCTATTGAAGGGATGTTTGTGGATATAGTGAATAAGGACTTTCAATTCCTTCTGGGATGCTTCGTCAGTGACCTTGAAAAGGCGTTTGGTGCTCCCGCCAAAAGCTTTCAATTCCTTCTGGGATGCTTCGAAATAGGTGCGGTATTACCATAATAGCCGTTATATTGTCTTTCAATTCCTTCTGGGATGCTTCCCCATGCCAATAAGTGGGGCGATACGCTCTTCGTCATCGACTTTCAATTCCTTCTGGGATGCTTCGTTAACTACTGCAATATGCAATATTGCAATATAACAATTCTTTCAATTCCTTCTGGGATGCTTCTTGAAATATTATCAAAACGGAAATTTTCAAAACATAAACTTTCAATTCCTTCTGGGATGCTTCGACAGACGGGGAAACTTACTAATGTACTTAGGTGACATAACTTTCAATTCCTTCTGGGATGCTTCCACAGTAGAAGAAAAATAAGTAGGAGTTTGCACGAAATGAAAGAACTTTCAATTCCTTCTGGGATGCTTCAAACATAAGAACCCTCTTCTACCTCAACAACGAGTTTGTTCTTTCAATTCCTTCTGGGATGCTTCTAACTCACGAACGGTTTGGGCGGGTTCTTCCGCCATTTTCTTTCAATTCCTTCTGGGATGCTTCAAAGGAATTCATGATAAACGAAGAGTCAATAATAGAGACGGCTTTCAATTCCTTCTGGGATGCTTCGACGGGTCAGTCTTGACGTAAACCTTTAGCATGCGGTTAACTTTCAATTCCTTCTGGGATGCTTCTCCCGCAGGGTGCGAATCGCCCTCGGGCGTGTGAATGTAGCTTTCAATTCCTTCTGGGATGCTTCCCCATTCCTGCCCTTCGAAACTTGAAGGACAGGGTTTCTTTCAATTCCTTCTGGGATGCTTCGGGAATACCGACCCTACCACCGTGTGCCCAATGCGGGCTTTCAATTCCTTCTGGGATGCTTCATCCGCTACTCCTTCTATGCCCTCTTCAATTGGTTTTTCTTTCAATTCCTTCTGGGATGCTTCTAAGTCATACGCTATTAGCCTAACCTTGTAGTCCGTTGCTTTCAATTCCTTCTGGGATGCTTCAACGACCTTGTCGCCCTTTACTTTCTCTTCCTCCCCAACATCTTTCAATTCCTTCTGGGATGCTTCCAATTCTTTCGGCCGGTGGCGGTGCCGGTGGCGGAGGTCTTTCAATTCCTTCTGGGATGCTTCCCCCCGTGGGGAGGAAGTCCTCAAGTGGGTGGTAGACTAATCTTTCAATTCCTTCTGGGATGCTTCATTTAAGGATAGACTTGACAGTTGATGACTTTCCTGCTCCCTTTCAATTCCTTCTGGGATGCTTCATATTTTTTCTAAACAGTTTATCGTTTTCTTGATGTAGAGACTTTCAATTCCTTCTGGGATGCTTCTGCACCAGAGGGTGCGGTGGTTGTTTACAAAATAGAGGTCTTTCAATTCCTTCTGGGATGCTTCAATGAACTACTTTAAGAGGGACATTATACTTACCACATTCTTTCAATTCCTTCTGGGATGCTTCCAGCATACCCGTAATCGGGGTAGTGAGGAGGTTGAACCCTTTCAATTCCTTCTGGGATGCTTCAAAACTAAAAATATCAGATGTAAGTGAAACATATCATGTACTTTCAATTCCTTCTGGGATGCTTCCTAGTTACTTCCTCCATCACTTTGCAAGGTGCATATGTATATGCCTTTCAATTCCTTCTGGGATGCTTCCTCCAGGCTGATGTTGTCGGAAACGGACGTAGTAATAAACTTTCAATTCCTTCTGGGATGCTTCGTAAACCGAAAGCGAACTACTATGATAGGGAAAAGGACTTTCAATTCCTTCTGGGATGCTTCCTATACTGTACACTTCGGGGTATATAAGCTTTACATATCACTTTCAATTCCTTCTGGGATGCTTCGTCCCTCTCTGCGGACCTCGGAGCCTGTAACACCTCAACGACCTTTCAATTCCTTCTGGGATGCTTCAGCCGGGGTTTTATAACGTGGTCGTTGTACCGTCCGAAAACTTTCAATTCCTTCTGGGATGCTTCATACACAGAAGCGGGAGGGTATCCAGGAACGGCAGTGGGCTTTCAATTCCTTCTGGGATGCTTCTCCTGTGGTGTATAGTCCACGTACTCCACTGTAACTTTCAATTCCTTCTGGGATGCTTCGGAAGAGGCGATAAAGGTGGCTGAAACGTATAACGCCTTTCAATTCCTTCTGGGATGCTTCTTTTTTCACGCGGTTGTGCCAATTGTAAAACGCACAACTCTTTCAATTCCTTCTGGGATGCTTCCTTCCATTTTTTGTAAAAGTTAACAAAACATATAAATTAACCTTTCAATTCCTTCTGGGATGCTTCTATCTTCTTCTCAGAACGAAGCTCGCTCAAGATTTCACTTTCAATTCCTTCTGGGATGCTTCTACGGTGAAGACGTGGTCGAGAAACTGAAGGCAAAAGATACTTTCAATTCCTTCTGGGATGCTTCCTGTTTCTCTTTAATAATTCGGGGTGCCGTTTTTTGCTTTCAATTCCTTCTGGGATGCTTCACCACCCACTTTAGGTGGTAATCCTGTTTGTGCTATACTTTCAATTCCTTCTGGGATGCTTCGAAAGTTGCTGAGCAAGTGAGCTGTAGTGCCGATATTCATCTTTCAATTCCTTCTGGGATGCTTCTTCATCCACTTCATTGCAATGAATTAGCTAAGTGGATAGTCTTTCAATTCCTTCTGGGATGCTTCATCCGAGGGTTTCGCCCTAGCGGGGATACAGAAAGTATCTTTCAATTCCTTCTGGGATGCTTCACCTGAATCCATATCTACCAGGTTAAAAGTTTACGCTACTTTCAATTCCTTCTGGGATGCTTCAACGCTATTGGCCATAAAGGGACTGCTGATTTGGTAAATACATTGTGCTTTCAATTCCTTCTGGGATGCTTCTATGACGTATATCAGTGCTACTATTATCAGCACTACCACTTTCAATTCCTTCTGGGATGCTTCACTAACAAATATTTCATGCTCACGCTCAAAAACGCGTGGGCGCTTTCAATTCCTTCTGGGATGCTTCTTGGGGGGTGAAGCCGTCTACCTGCAGGACTATTGGTCTTTCAATTCCTTCTGGGATGCTTCTACTGTTACTTTTAATGTAACGGTGAAATCAAACCTAAAATTCTTTCAATTCCTTCTGGGATGCTTCCTAATTGGCCCAGACGGTTGGGGCGGACATTGCTATCTTTTCTTTCAATTCCTTCTGGGATGCTTCAAGAGAAACTCAGGAGGAGAGAGAAAGCTTAATACTATATACTTTCAATTCCTTCTGGGATGCTTCTTTGATATCTGGTGACGGGCTAACGATGGATGATAACTTTCAATTCCTTCTGGGATGCTTCATCTCCGTAGCTGACGCAAAAAGCACAATGCCCTAAGGCTACTTTCAATTCCTTCTGGGATGCTTCACCTTATACCCTTCAACGGAAGCACAGGCTTAACGTTTAGTAACCTTTCAATTCCTTCTGGGATGCTTCCGTTATTGTCATTTATGCCCGCACATTGGCATACTTCTATCAGAGCTTTCAATTCCTTCTGGGATGCTTCCGAGATTTGGAGGAGACGCCAAACTAATTTATAATCAAAACTTTCAATTCCTTCTGGGATGCTTCTCGGCAGTAATGATTATGTAGTTTTTAGTCTCCTCCACTTCTTTCAATTCCTTCTGGGATGCTTCATGTGATTTTTGAGGGGTCTTTTACTAGCAGTCTATAATCTTTCAATTCCTTCTGGGATGCTTCGACATTAGGTTCGACTATCAGCTACAGTTTATCAAGGTAGCTTTCAATTCCTTCTGGGATGCTTCAAGCCAGTTCATAATAAAACAAACAAACGAAATACAATGCTTTCAATTCCTTCTGGGATGCTTCTTGATAAACTTCCGAAAGAAATTCACGGAATTCTAAACTTTCAATTCCTTCTGGGATGCTTCATTGAAGGGGGAGCGGGAGAGATAGTAAAACCAGTAGAACTTTCAATTCCTTCTGGGATGCTTCTATTGCGTTTAGCACATCTTCGGCCTGGTATTTCTTCAAAACTTTCAATTCCTTCTGGGATGCTTCATAAAGAGCATAGTTTCTTGAAAAAGAGAATTACGAAACTCTTTCAATTCCTTCTGGGATGCTTCGTATCCTGATCGTGGTGTGGGCCCTTTGGCTTAATTTCTTTCTTTCAATTCCTTCTGGGATGCTTCCGCTAATGTTGTTAACTAAGGCCTTGATTCTGCGGCCCAGCTTTCAATTCCTTCTGGGATGCTTCAGCCATAAAACGCTTCCAGGAAGTCCTTCAGGAGGTGGTTCTTTCAATTCCTTCTGGGATGCTTCCCCGACTTGCTGAGTTTTCAATATCTTCTAGTGGTAGAATGCTTTCAATTCCTTCTGGGATGCTTCACGTATCCCGTGGATCTGAGACCGCTGGCTACGAGCTGCTTTCAATTCCTTCTGGGATGCTTCGGCGTCGAAATAGAAGACGCCCTGGAGGTAGCCTCCAGGGAGCTTTCAATTCCTTCTGGGATGCTTCATATTTTGATATCGTTGCCATGAGCATAGCCAAGAACTTTCAATTCCTTCTGGGATGCTTCGAGCTAGAGTAGTGGAGCTAATAGACCTCATGTATGAGAACTTTCAATTCCTTCTGGGATGCTTCATACGTTAACAATAAAATCGAATTCACCACCCCCATAATCCTTTCAATTCCTTCTGGGATGCTTCTCGAGGCTGGCAACATAGAATGGTTGTAGAGGCAGACTACTTTCAATTCCTTCTGGGATGCTTCTCATTTTTCCCAGCATGCCTAGCTTCGCACTCATCCTAACCTTTCAATTCCTTCTGGGATGCTTCATATAATAATTGTAATAGGTAATGTAACTTTTTATGCAAGCTTTCAATTCCTTCTGGGATGCTTCGGCTATCGCTATAGCGTTGATCGCAGTGATGTTAGGGATCTTTCAATTCCTTCTGGGATGCTTCGTCACGCCTTGTTTATCGAACAAATCGATAGGCAAAACACTTTCAATTCCTTCTGGGATGCTTCCGGGGTCGTTACGCTTCCACCAACTCTTTATGCCTTCCCGAACTTTCAATTCCTTCTGGGATGCTTCCTGCCTCTGCAAAACTTCTATGTTGCCGCCTTTTACTTTCAATTCCTTCTGGGATGCTTCTTCAAAGATAAAATTGAATATCAGGAATGGCTCTCCCATGACTTTCAATTCCTTCTGGGATGCTTCACCGAGTGATGTGGAATTCAAAAATGTTGACGTTAACTTTCAATTCCTTCTGGGATGCTTCCTGAAGCAGATGCACTAGTTATACCTATTATATATAATAGGCTTTCAATTCCTTCTGGGATGCTTCGATTTGGGGGGTTTGGGGGATGCTTCTTTGTTTTGAGTCTTTCAATTCCTTCTGGGATGCTTCTACACCTAAGGTAACCCAAAGCATTTTGTGTGAGTCTAGTAGACGGTAATTCCTTCTGGGATGCTTCTACACAGTAAAGCTTAAATACTACGGAGTATAGATATCTTTCAATTCCTTCTGGGATGCTTCTTGAGGGCGTGACGGCACCAGAGTGTGCCGTCACTCTTTACTTTCAATTCCTTCTGGGATGCTTCAATTCGCTTCTTCTGACCCATAAGTTGCCGTTTCGCTTTCAATTCCTTCTGGGATGCTTCGGCCACGCGTTATTTATAGAACAGATTGACAGGCAGAACGCTTTCAATTCCTTCTGGGATGCTTCCATTATTTTGTAACCATCTCAGCCACTGGAGATTTATACCTCTTTCAATTCCTTCTGGGATGCTTCTTCCAATGTACCGGGGCCGGTTATTGCCGGTGACGTCTTTCAATTCCTTCTGGGATGCTTCACCAGGAGGAGGATAAGGAGGAGGAGACAAATGACTGACGCTTTCAATTCCTTCTGGGATGCTTCACTGATCGACCTTGTAGACGCCTACGCCATTAAACATCGCACTTTCAATTCCTTCTGGGATGCTTCAAGAGCGGAGCGATACGGGAGGCCATAATAAAGTTATTGGACTTTCAATTCCTTCTGGGATGCTTCACGACGAATGGCTGAGATACCAATCCTGGGGCACGAGCTTTCAATTCCTTCTGGGATGCTTCCGGCTATGACTTTGACTATGCAAAAAAGCTCTTTGACTTTCAATTCCTTCTGGGATGCTTCGGGAAGAGGAGGTGGAAGAGCAATGAAAGACCAGAAGGACTTTCAATTCCTTCTGGGATGCTTCCGTGGGAGCGAGCTACTGTGAATGAAAAGTGAGAGGAACCTTTCAATTCCTTCTGGGATGCTTCGTCAGTGGGAAATATCCCGTCTCCAAATAATAACAATATCTTTCAATTCCTTCTGGGATGCTTCTTATATCAGCAAAACGTTTTGGTAATGGTCTTTATGAAGCTTTCAATTCCTTCTGGGATGCTTCAACAAGACGCTCATTACCGTCTTCACCAGTCGCTTTTTCAGCTTTCAATTCCTTCTGGGATGCTTCGTCTGCTCACCATTATCATGATAATTATGATTATGATAACTTTCAATTCCTTCTGGGATGCTTCAAAGTCGGTATCAAAAGATGTTAAATTCATAGCACCCATCTTTCAATTCCTTCTGGGATGCTTCAACAGCAGGAGAAACGGGACTAGAATCAGGAACAGGACTACTTTCAATTCCTTCTGGGATGCTTCGGCGTAGCGGGGTTCTGCCCCTGCGTCTTCTGATATTTGTCTTTCAATTCCTTCTGGGATGCTTCTGCTAATGTTCTTGTTGGTCATTATTGTAATTTTGTTAACTTTCAATTCCTTCTGGGATGCTTCATACAAACAATTACAAGGGAGGAAATTCAGAATAATGTAACTTTCAATTCCTTCTGGGATGCTTCAGTTGGTGGCAGTGGTGTAGGCAAGTCGTCGACCGCTTTCAATTCCTTCTGGGATGCTTCAATCAGAATGGTAAGGGGATTGAAGATGGTGGCGAAGGACCTTTCAATTCCTTCTGGGATGCTTCAACTAATGTAATAAATTGTAACTTCCAATTAATTTGTCATTTTGCTTTCAATTCCTTCTGGGATGCTTCTAATCCTACTTTCACCCCTCCAGGAAAGCAACTTCTTACGCTTTCAATTCCTTCTGGGATGCTTCAGCAATAGGGATAATGAGGATAGTCCTACCATTGGACTTTCAATTCCTTCTGGGATGCTTCATAGGGAGAACAGTTTTATGTGGGATCGACCCAAATAATCTTTCAATTCCTTCTGGGATGCTTCAAAATATAAACGAATATATGTGGAAACTGCTGGTAGTGACTTTCAATTCCTTCTGGGATGCTTCGCCACCTCCAGGTTGCCGTCGTCCAGGGTGGCTACAAAAACTTTCAATTCCTTCTGGGATGCTTCTTACTATAAGTAAAGTGGTATTTGAGAATATGCTATGCTTTCAATTCCTTCTGGGATGCTTCTCCTGAACTTCCTGAGCCTCGTCCTGGGCCGGGGGCTTTCAATTCCTTCTGGGATGCTTCATCCCTGATCCTGAATAAAACACAGACTGAGATATTCTTTCAATTCCTTCTGGGATGCTTCCACCGTTAGGGTGATACCATGGCTAAAGTGAAGATCTTTCAATTCCTTCTGGGATGCTTCTTCTAAAGTGTCGCCGCCTAAATTGGGCGACACTTTCTTTCAATTCCTTCTGGGATGCTTCGAATGAAGGCGATAAAATACAATTTTGAGGAGATAGATGCACTTTCAATTCCTTCTGGGATGCTTCGTATAACAGTCAATTAAGCGGTGGTTATAACGGTCAATTAGGCTTTCAATTCCTTCTGGGATGCTTCAAATAAT
>Ga0208151_100347_pt1 | contig 20317 bp, 24 predicted proteins | sample ECH_Bhost_MetaG_FD_187130 | JGI IMG/M metagenome (GOLD analysis project Ga0208151, IMG submission 187130) | Hot spring microbial mat communities from Yellowstone National Park, Wyoming, USA - ECH_B host_MetaG (SPAdes) (version 2) | ecosystem: Environmental > Aquatic > Thermal springs > Hot... | reverse complement strand
TTAATACCCGGATCAAGGCTTGTTTGTGCTGACAATAGCGGAGCTTACGAATTTATGATTATACACAATGTAGGCAAGGGAGGTAGAAAAGGAAGGCTTCCCGCAGCTGGCGTTGGCGATATAGTAATTGCAAGTGTGAAAAAAGGAACACCCCAATATTTGAAGAAGCCGGTGAGGGTTGTAATAATTAGACAGAAGGCGCCTATGAGGCGTGCGAATGGAATGAGGGTAAGATTTGAAGATAACGCCGGTGTTATGATTGATGAGAGCAACCTTCCAATAGGCACTGAGATAAAAGGTCCTATGGCGAGGGAGGTTGCAGAGAGATTTGTGAAGGTAGCTGGCATTGCTTCGAGGTTAGTTTAAATGATCGCTAGTTCAAAACCTAAAAAACAGAGGAAATTCAGATATATAGCGCCACTCCATGTTAGGCAGAAGTTCTTAAATGTGCATATCTCAAAAGAGCTTGCAGAGAAGCTTGGAATAAAAGCAAGGAGCATAGGGGTAAGGCGTGGCGACACAGTTAAAGTGGTGAGTGGCGGTCAAAAAGGGAAGAGCGGAAAGGTTAGCAAAGTAAATCTTAGAAAAGGATTTATTTATATAGATGGCATAGTTAGGAAGACCTCAAAGGGTAAGGAGATAATGATCCCTATAAGGCCTTCTAACCTTTATATTACAGACCTTGATCTCAGTGACAAATACAGAAAGGCGCTTGTTGATAAGATGGTGAGCAAATGAGTAAGAAAGGTGGCTCTCGCCACATAAAGAGGCTTGCTGCAAGCAAATACTTAAAGGTAAACAGAAAGGTAAGTAAGTTTGTAACAAAGCCGAATCCGGGAAGGCATTCGCTAGAAGAAAGTATAGCGCTTATTACTTTTATGAAGGAAAGGCTATCAAATATGACAGCAAGGGAAGCAAAGAGGGTTTTAAAAAGCGGTTCTGTGCTTGTAAACGGAAAAGTTGTTAAGGAGCAAAAGTTCCCGATAGGCTTTGGTGACATAATATACATAAAACCTGAGAATGCCTACTACAGAGTAACAGCGGGCAAGTATGGTGTATTTAGTGTTGAAAAGATTAATGAGGACGAAGCTAAGAAAAGTATTCTTAAGGTCGTTGGAAAATATACAGCAAAGAAGGGTAAGATAATGCTTAAGCTTCACAATGGTTCTACAATCGAAGGAAATAACGATATAAAGGTGAATGACTCTATTGTGCTAGCAAATGGAAAGATAGAGAAAGTACTAAAGTTCGAGGAGGGTGCAAACTGTCTTGTATACAAGGGTATACACGCACCAGAAGCAGGAAGAATAGAGAAGATAAACAAGAGCAATATGCTTATGGATTCAACAGTTGAGATAAAGCCAGAAAAAGGTGAGCGTTTTATCACAACAGTAAGCAACATAATAGTGGTTGGTGCTTAATATGTCTAACAGCAATTCAACTTTAAATCCAAATGCAAACATCAAACTTGAAAAGGTAGTTATAAATATAGGCATAGGCTCAAATGAGCAGCTCTTTGACAATGCAAAGGTTCTTTTAAATAGGCTTACAGGCCATAATGCCGCACCTGCGAAGGCCAAGAAGAGGGACCCATCTTTAAAGATAAGAAAAGGTCAGATAATTGGTGCTTATGTGACATTGAGAAAGGCTGAAGCGCTCTCAATGCTCCAAAGAGCGCTTGACGCGGTTGGCAAGCTTAATGAAAGTGCAGTAAGAGACAACTCTGTAAGTTTTGGCATTAGAGAATATATAGACTTTTCAGGAATAAAATACGATCCAAAGATAGGGATGTTTGGTATGAATGTAAATGCGGTCTTCACGAGGAATGGCAAGAGAGTAAGCACAAGAAGGAGGAAAAGAAGCAAGCAAGGAAAGGAGCATGCAACGGTTAAGAGAGAAGAAATAATAGAATATCTTAATAAGCTTAGTAAAAATCAAGCACTCTTTAAGCAAACTTAATATATAAATCATGCTAATAAATTGATAAAAAGGTGTTTTTATAAAGGTAAAGTATGAGCTTAAACATAAAGGAAAAGGTGCAAGGAAATGCAAAATCTGTGGCACTAGCAGAGGTCTTATTAGAATGTATGATATATATATTTGCAGAAGATGCTTTAGAGAGCATGCAAGGGAGCTTGGCTTTGAGAAATATTCTTGAGTGGTCACATGAATGTATTTGATAATGCGATAAATGCAATAAAAGTAAACGAGATGGTTGGAAAAGATGAGTGTATAATACCATCGACAAAGCTATTGAAGAAGGTTTTGGACCTGCTCAAGGCACATAATTATATAGCTGGATACGAAGAGTTCAAAGATAACAAGATACCGAAGCTCAGGGTAAGGCTTTCAAAATCAATAAATAATATTGGTGTTATAAAGCCAAGGTTCCCTGTAGGGTTTAACGAATTTAACAAATTTGAGAAAAGATATATACCAAGCAAGGATTTTGGTATACTTATAGTCTCAACTCCGAAAGGTGTGATGACAAATAGGGAAGCAAAAGAAAAGCATCTTGGGGGCAGATTGTTGGCATATGTATATTAGTGATATAGATGCAGCAGATAGAAATACCAAATGGAATAAGTGCAAAGCTCGAGTCAGGCTACATTGTGGTTAGCGGAAAGCTTGGCTCTGGAAAGATAAAGATAAACGAAAAACTTCTAAACATAAGGATAGAGGGTAATAAGATAATAATAGAACCAACGCAGGAGAAGAGGCTTAAGCGCGTCGCACTTATGGCAGAAAATGCTTTGCTTGGCAGGCTCAAAGGGGTTTTTGATGGCGTCGAGAAAGGAATAGAAAGAAGGCTTCAAGTTGCTTTTGTTCACTTTCCAATTTCGCTTGAGCTCAAGGGAGATACTCTTTTCATAAAGAACTTGTTTGGCGAGCGTGCACCTAGGCGTGCCAAGGTAATTGGTAATACAAAGCTCGAGATAAAAGGCCAAGAATTAAAGGTTAAGGGTGTAGATCCATACGAGGTTGGCCAAACAGTGACAAATATTGAAAAGGCTTGCAAGATACTTAACAAGGATACACGCATCTTCCAAGATGGAATATATGAGGTTATTGGTGAATGATTATGCTTAGAAAGAAAAAGCACCCAAGATTCGTTGTACCAAATTTCGGCGCAAAGAACAGAAAGAGGGTAAAGGATAGATGGAGAAGCCAGCGCGGCATAGACAACAAGAAGAGAATAAAGAAGAGTGGCTATGGAAAGATGCCAAGTATAGGTTATAAAAACAGCGATGAGGTAAGGTTCAAAGAAATTAATGGCTTGATGAAGTTTGTTGTGCATAACAAGGATGAACTCAATTCCATATTGGACAAAAAGGATTATGAGGTTGTATTAGCAAGCGAATTATCAAAAAAGAAGAAGGCAGAGCTTCAGAGGCTTGCAGAGATGCATGGTCTAAAGGTTGCGAATAAGGTGAAGATATGAGCATGAAGTTTGCAAGAAGAGCGGCTGCTGAAATATTAAACCGCGGAGAGAGTGCAATAAGGTTTAACAAGAATGCTATTGATGAGATTAAAAAAGCGCTTACAAAGGATGATGTTAGAAAGCTTATCCAAAATGGCTCTATCTATGCTGTAAAGGCGAAGCATAATCTAAGCCTGAATTCAAAGATACTTAAGAAGAAAAGAGAAGAAGGCAGGAGACGTGGCTTTGGAAGGAGAAAAGGTACTAGGAAAGCAAGAGGTGGAATAAGCTGGGAAAAGAAGGTTAGGTCACAGAGAGCAGTGCTGAAGGAACTGAAGAAAATGGGCAAGATAGACAGTTCAAACTTTAAGAAGTTTTACCTGCTTATAAAAGGAAATGCATTTCCAGACAAGGCATCATTGCTGCTTCACCTTAAAGAGAATGGCATAGAGCTAAGCGATGATGAAAGAAAGAAGATAGATGAAGCATTAAAAATAAGGTACAAATAATGAAGTGATATAATGAAGGAGCTTCCATTTAAAAGAAGAAGACTTGGCCTTACAAATTATAAGAAGAGGATTGCGCTAGTGAAGAGTGGGTTAGATAGAGTGGTGGTAAGGAAGAGCAACAGAAATATTATAGGCCAGGTTGTAAGGTACAATGAAAAAGGCGACTTGGTTCTCGCTCATGTTAATTCAAAGGAGCTTTTAAAATACAATTGGCCTGTAAGAGCCAATAAGCCTACAGCATACCTTACGGGCCTTCTCTTAGCAAAGAAGTATAAGCAAGATGAAGAGCTTGTGCTTGACATAGGGCTTGCATCTCCTGTTAAAGGCTCAATACCTTTTGTTTTTGCAAAGGGCTGCATCGATGGTGGCATGAAAATAAAAACTAGCATAGCCTTAGATGATAAGGTATATGATGGTTCTGAGATAAGCAGATATGCTTCTATTATTAAATCTGATGCAGAGAAGTATAAAAAGCAGTTTGGTAAATATATAAAGGATTCAATAAATATAGATGATCTACCAAAGCTCTTCAATGAGGTTAAAAACAAAATAATGAATAAAGAGGTAGCTAAATGAACGGCGAAGATGAAGAAAAATTTAATGTTGAAGCATGGAAGCCTAAGACAAAGATAGGCGAGCTTGTAAAGAGCGGGCAGATAAAGAGCATAGAGCAGATTTTCGAAAGCGGCAAGCCCATAAAAGAAGTTGAGATTGTAGACGCTCTTCTTCCAAATCTTGAAGAGAGGGTTTTAGAAGTAGCTTCTGTTCAGAGGATGACAAAGAACAGCAGGAAGCAGAAGTATAGAGCTACAGTTATTATCGGCGATAAAAACGGCCATATAGGAATAGGCGTTGGCAAGGATGTTGAGGTAAAGCCCGCAATAAGCTCTGCTGTAAAAGATGCTAAGAAGAAAATAATCTCAGTTCCATTTGGTTGTGGCTCTTGGGAGTGCAACTGCGGTCTGCCACACAGTTTGCCTATAACAGTAAAAGGAAGGTGTGGCACAGCAGAGATAATATTAAAGCCTGCGCCTAGGGGTGTAGGTATTGTTGCTGGGGAAACAGCAAAGCAGGTTCTCGAGCTTACAGGAGTAAAAGATGTATGGAGCTTTTCTCGTGGTAGGACAAGAGATATCTACAATATGGCAATGGCATTAGCAACGTATAGAGCGCTTAAAAGCTTAAGCGAAGTCAAAAGTCCAAACAAGCTTAGCATACCAGAAACAAGAATAAAATAAAAGGAAAAAAGAAAAAGGCGTTACTCGATTTTTATCTCTTCACCAGGCTCTTCCTTCTTTTTCAACACAATTTCTAGTGTGCCATTTTTGAATGTTGCTTTTGTATTCTTTGAATCTACTTCTGTTGGCAGTGGTATTGATCTGTAGTAGTGCCTTGAGCTTCTCTCTTTGTAGTAGTAATTTTCTTCTTTCTTTTCTTCTTCGTGTTCCTTCTCTGCGCTTATTATTATATTGTTTTTCTCTACCTTGACCTTAATGTCTTGCTTGTCCACGCCTGGCATATCTGCTTTGATTCTTATCTTGTCACCTTCGTCTATCATATCTACCTCTGGCAGTGAAAAATTCTCGAAGAACTTGTTTGCGATAAGGCTGCCCTGGAAGAAGTCTCTGAAGTCCCTAAGTGCACTAAACGGGTCGAAGATAGTTGGCACTAAAGTCCTCTTCTTCGCCACAAAATCACCCCCATTCTATATATTATTATAATGGATAAAGAAATAAAATATTTTTCTTTTTAATGCTCGACTTGCATTAAGGTAAAATTTCTTTATTAAAATACACTATACTTGCCAAGCGAAATATCAGATGTTACCTCGCCTATTCTCTCAAGCCATGAGTCTGCAATATAATGCACCTTGCTTTTTATGTTCTCAAATTCGGATTTGTTTTCAACAGCTACACTTATACTTGTGTGTGATGGCTCATCTACGCGGCGTCCTATCTCTGAAAGTATTGCAACATTGCATTCTCTTACTTGTGGATAGTTATTCACAATATCTTTTGCAATCTCTGTTGCCATTATATTGTAGATCTTGCCCACATGGTTTACAGGGTTCTTTCCTGCAGCGGCTTCAAGGCTCATGTGCCTAAATGGTGTTATAAGTCCGTTAACCCTGTTGCCTCTGCCAACTTGTCCGTCATCACCTGATTCACAGCTTAGGCCAGACTTTGTTATATACACTTCTTTCCTCTCTGGTGAATCCCCTGTGTTTATTCTTACGCTTACCTCCTTATCGGTTATCTTCTTAGCAAATTGAATAATGTCTCTAGATACTTCATCTTTATATTTCAAGTATTCATCAAGGTTGCTTACCTTTTCAGCTATAAATGCAATCGCAACTGTCAGTGAGATCTTATCTTTATATCGGAGCCCCATCACCTTTATGTCTTCTCCAACAGCTGGCATCTTCTGCTTGTAATCCTTACTGTTTAGGTATTTTTCAGTTTCTAATACTAGCCTTTCGGTTTCGCTGAACGGGGCGAATCCTACGCCAAAAGAGGTATCATTGGCAAGTGGCATGCCATTTCCACGCATGAACAAGCCTGTTAAATCTACACTGCCCCTTACAATCTTAGAGTCTATTACAACTTCATTTTCCACATCGAGAAATCGTGTGTGCTCCTTCAAGTATTTTGCAGCAGTCTCCTTAGCTATATCATTTACATTTATCCTCTTACCGTTAAAATATTCAGTTGCTCTTCCTGTAACAATTACTTCTATCTTCTTTGTTATCTCGCCATGCCCAAAGGTTACATTAGATGAACCACCTATTATAAGCCCTTTGTCTACGTTATGGTGAAGTATAATGCCCGCTTCTTTCACATACTCCTTGCTGAGCTCAACACTTACTCTATCTACTATTCCATCAATAAGAGAGTCTGGATGTCCTATCCCCTTTCTTTCTACAAATTCAACGTCTTTGTTTTCTATAGTATCTCCACTAACCTCTTCAACGGATATCTGCCTCATAGAATTCACTAAAACTAAATTATAAGCAAAAATATTTATAATTATTAGTTTATTAATTATTATTAATGGTAATTATTAGCTTAGATGATATTGATACTATTTCTTCGAAGATAAGGTCAGTTAGGATTATGCTTGGCATAAGCCAGGCTAGGCTTGCAAAAGAAGCTAATGTAAGTCAAAGCACAATAGCGCGGCTTGAGAAAGAGTGTAGAAAGCTTAACCCTAGCTATTCAATGGTTTATAGTATAGTTAATGCACTGAATAGAATTAGTTCTGGTGAACAGACAATTGATCAGGTCGGGGTTAAAGACCTGATGCACAGTCGACTTATCTTTGTTAAGCCAACCGATAGCATCAAAAAAGCAATAATGATAATGAAGGAGAATGATTATTCACAAATACCTGTAATGGAAAACGGGAAAGTTCTAGGTACGGTTTACCAAAAGGACCTTATCGGTTTTGCTAGCAATCCCACAAAAGCAAACATAAAGGTAAGGGAAGTGATGGGCGTGCCATTACCTGAAATAGATGAGAATGCAAAAGTAGGTATGATAAAGTCAGTTCTTGAAAGCTGGGGTGCTGTGATAGTGAAGAGGAAAGATAAGGCTGTTGGGATATTTACAATATATGATCTATTCAAGGCTTCAAAGATCTAATTTATACATTTGACTTTCTTAGCATAAGATGCGCTAGTCCTCTTTCTTTCTCAATAATGTTGTTTTCTTCGCCTTCAGATAAGTCAAAAAGTATATCTTTTGGCCCATTTCCAAAGAAATGTATAAGCTTATAATTTTTGTAATATATTGCTGTTGCAGGTATATTATGGTATCTCTTTGTCTTATATATCATACTTGCATATGATGACCTGTTTTTTAGTTTTTCTAGAAGGCATTTATCCCATACTTCGGTTATACCAACATGATCTGAAAAGACAAAAGAGTCTTGCCTTAACGAGCCATTTATAAAATCTGACTTGCCGTATGCAATCTCAAGTATCGAATTGTGTAGCTGCGTAAGACTTACACTATTTTCTACTCTTTCCCTGTACCTTAAAATTTTTCCATTTTTAAACCTAAGTGTTATAAGCGGCACCTTAGAAACCTCTTCGTATGGGAACATATTATGGTACATGATTCCATGTTCCATGAATGCCTGTCCGTGATCGCTTGCAAATACAATAACAGCATTCTCTAGCAAGCCTTTCTTTTTAAGCATCTCAACAAGTTTGCCCAGCTTCGAATCCATATATTTTATTCTTGCTTCATAAGCCTTCTTTATGATTTCTATAGATCCGTCGCTGTGGTCTATTATATTGCTAAGGTAAAGCCACTTATCCTGTTCCACATAATCCTTTACTATAAGGTTTGTTGGATAGCCTTCATGTGCTTCCATGAGATTTACAAAGAGGAACTTTGGTCTATTATCACTTTTTTCGCTGTAGCTTTCTACACTTTTTATTGTCTTGCTTATTCCTTTGTCAAGTTCATAGAAACCATACTCCTTTGCAAAGTGCTTGTTAAGCTTTACCCTTAGGTTAAGATATATATCATCAATTTTTTCTTTTGGAATAAGCTTCGAAATCAAATATGCAAGGTCAACAAATCCTCTTTTTGTCTTTTTATTTTCTACTATTTTCAATGCAAATTTTACAGAAAGTCTATTTTTATCTATCTTATCTCTAAACCAAAGGTTTTCTACATGCTCAAAGCCTGCACCAAGCCCGGTGCTTCTTGAGAGAAACGGATTGTTTGAGAAGAGCGCGGTGCTATAGCCTAGGATTGAAAGATGTTTTGCAAGCGTAAGCTCATTTTCCTTTATGTAGACCGATCTTTTTAGAAATGGGTCTGTGTTTTCATCGCTATACTTTAACGGATCTTTTGTAAGTGTTTTTATATCTCTTACTCTCTTGTTTAGAAAGAGCGATACATGGGTTGGCACTGTATATGTGCCAGGAGCAATAGCATGCTCATAAAATACTCCTTCTCTTGCCCACCTGTCTATATTGCTTAGCCTAACTCTGCCACCATATATGCTTAGCATATCTGCGCGGAGGGTGTCAAGAACTATAAAAATTATATTTGGCCTTTCATCCACTTAACCACTAGATAAAATACTTCTTAGCAAACAAATTATTTAAATATAAGAATAAAAATAAAAATTAAACCTAATTTTAAGGTTTTTGGGCTAAAAGAGGTTAAGGTAAGAGAACATAATAGGCAGTATTATTGTTGCATCGCCATCTATGGTTACATACTTTGCCCTTTCCTTCACCTTGCCCCAAGAAACTGCTTCTGTGAGCCTTGCACCAGAAAGACTGCCATCATATTGTGTTGCTGTTGTTATATAAACAGCATAGTCAAGCCCGCCTTTAAACTGGTTCCACCATATTACGTGGTGCTTGCTTATGCCACCTCCTATCATAAGCGCTCCTGTTGTCTTATTGTCAAATGAGATATTACTTAGCTCTAGCTCATCTTTTATTAGGTTAAGCTTAAACTTGTGGTCCTGTGCAAAGAGTGTTAGCTGTGTACCAAATGCGCCATCCAATATACCAGGGCAATAAATCTTTACATTATTGAGATATGCCTGCCTTATTATTGAGTGTTCATCCTTTATCCTTTTTCCAAATTCATAGATAAGCTCGCTAGCACTATATTCTTCCTTATAATCCTTTGAATTGTAGATATCATTCATTATCTCTGTAAAGTAGTTCTCAACAGCAAGCCCATACTGGTCTCTTTCTATGAATATATTTCCAAGCCTGTATATATTTAGCTTGTGAAGCCAGGCATCATCTACATCAAAGCTGCCTAGGCTATATTTGCCGCCATAAGCCTTTGCAAGGTCATGGTCAAGGGTGCCTCCGGTAGTCACTATAGCATCAAAATACTTAACCGCATCAGCTATCATGCCCCTTAAGCCCGTAGCAATTATATCTGCAGGAAACGAAAGGAAGTTAAATGAATCTTTGTCATCTATCATATCTTTTAGTATTCTTATACCATTTACCATATGCTGTGCGGAGAAGCCCCCTATATGATCCATACTATCTACAAGCTCCTTAACTTTCATATCTTTTTTAAGTCTAATGTCATTTACGCTTTCTCTTAGCAAATCTTTCTTTTCCATAAAACCACTTATAAGATTATTGAATAAAATAATAAATATCATTCCTTTTACAGAATGCAGCGGGTGTGGCTCATATAGAAGCCCCATCCATAAGGGTAGTGCAGTCCACTGGCTAGGAATTAGCTTTATATCTCTTTTTGTATAAGTAATATTATAAAGGCGACTAGTATGGATCTTACCAACGTTTCCCCTGATGATGAGGAGCTTCTTAAATTTATTGAATCAGCTAGGCCAAAGATATACGTTGTCGGTGCAGGAGGAAGTGGCTCTAATACCATAACAAGGATGGCTGAACTAAATATAGAGGGTGCAACCCTTGTCGCTGCTAATACAGATGCACCCCACCTTGCAAGAACCAAAGCAACAAGAAAAATTTTGCTTGGAAAGAAGACAACAAGAGGGCTCGGTGCAGGAAGCGATCCAAAGCTTGGCGAAGAGGCAGCGCAAGAAAGTAAAGATGAGATAAGGCATGTTTTGAGCGACGGCCAGCTTGTCTTTATAACCTGCGGTCTTGGCGGAGGAACAGGCACTGGTTCTGCTCCTGTGATTGCTCATGAGGTAAAGGAAATGGGTGCACTGAGCATTGCAATAGTAACTTTACCTTTTTCTAGCGAGGGCAGGCTCAGGATGAGAAATGCGCTAGAAGGTCTTTCAAAACTTAAAAAGGTTACAGACACGACAATAGTAATACCAAATGACAAGCTTCTTACAGTCGCTCCTGATTTGCCATTAAATATGGCTTTTAGGGTAAGTGATGAAGTTCTTGCTAATGCTACAAAAGGAATTGTAGAAATGGTTACAAAGCCTGGAATGGTAAACCTTGATTTTGCTGATCTAAGGAGCGTTCTTAAGGATTCAGGCTATGCTGTTATAGGCGTTGGTGAAGCTTCAGCAGCCCAATCGAAGGACAGGGCAATAATAGCAATAGAGAATACACTGAGAAGCCCGCTACTCGACGTAGATCTTTCAACAGCAAAGAGGGCCCTTGTAAATATTATAGGTGGAGAAGACCTTACCTTGAGAGAAGCAGAAATAATATTCCAAGAGGTTGCGAGCAGAATAAGCGATGAAGCAATGCTCAAGTGGGGTGCGAGGATAGAACCAACGATGCAAAAAAGTGCGATAAAGGTAATGGTTGTTCTCGGCGGCGTTGAGTTTGCAGATTATTCTGAAGTAGGAATAAAGAAAAGGATAGCTGAACAAGAGGGGGAGATTGACTTAGACGAGATCTTTGATAGCAAGGAGGAAAGGAAGGGTAAGTAAAGTATAAAAATAAATATAGGGCAATAATAATAGATTTTATGGAATATCAGGCTAGCAAGTCATCAATGCTGAGTAGGCTTAAGAATTTTTATGAAAATTCAAGGCATGTAATAAGCATAAGCTACAAGCCTAGCATGAGCGATTTCAAAAAAACAGCCAAAATAGTTTTATATGGCACTCTAGCTATAGGAATATTGGGCTATATTATCTCACTTATTGTTAGTTTAATAGTCTAAGGCTTTGAGTCTATGCAGGAAGAGTTTGAGCTTGATTTTACAAAGAGTGCACAGGAGAATGCAAGCGAGTACTTTGAAGCTTCGAAACAGGCGAGGAAGAAAAAAGCTGGAGCGGAGCAGGCCATAAAAGAGCTTGAAAACAAGCTAAAGAGCGAGGGTGGGGAAAGAAAAGAAAGGAAGATATCAAAGATAAGCAAGAAGGAGTGGTTTGAGAAGTTTTACTGGTTCTTTACAAGCAACAAGATGCTGGCGATAGGCGGAAGGGATGCGATGCAAAATGAGCTAATAAATTCGAAGTACTTCGATGAAAAAGATCTCTTCTTCCACGCTGACATATTCGGTGCATCTGTAGTTGTGCTAAAGAATGGCATAGAAGCAAGCAGGGAGATAAAGGAGGAGGTGGCACAATTTGCTGCATCATTCTCAAGGGCATGGAGCTCTGGTATGGCTTATGCTGATGTTTATTCATTGAAGAGAGAGCAGGTTAGCAAATCAACAAATAAAGGCTACTTGGCTACAGGAAGCTTTGCGATGAGTGGCGAGAGGGAGTGGTTTAAGGCAATGCCCCTCATACTTTATGCCTTTACAGAGATAAAAGATGATTCAAAAAAGTTTGAAGTAGTACCTAGCCTAACCTATGATAAGATAAAACCAGAAAAGGCTGTTGAGCTCAGACCAGGAAATACAAAAAAATCAGACACAGCAAAAAAACTTGCAAAGCTTCTAGAATTTGATGATATCGACTATATACTTCAGCATATACCTTCTGGAAGCTTTAGCATGAAGGTATGAGATGATCAAATGCCAAAAATAAAGTTTAGGTACCTTCCACATACCGCAGATATAAGGTTTTTTTCGTATGGCAACACATTTAAAGAAGCTTTTGAAAACGCAGCGCTTGCCCTGCTCAACATAATGTTAGACACAAAAAGAATAAGCAGAGAAAATAGCAAAGTTGGAAGTGTAATTATAAAGGAATCTGCAAGAACAAAAGAAGACTTAGTATGGTATACACTTCAGGATATACTCTCCAAAGTTGATGAAAAAAGCCTAAAGGCATTTGATTTTAAAATAACGAATCTAGACGAGGCTAAGCTTAAGCTTTCAGGCAAGCTTTTCTTTAAGGATGTGGATAAGGATTACTCTCTTTTGGAGGTTAAGGCAATAACTCCACACGACCTTAAGGTGGAAAAAGCAGAGAAGTGGCGCATACATGTTTTAGTTGATGTGTGAACTACCTCACTCTTATGGATGGGCTTCTTCTTACAAAAAGGGAATTCCAGAGAGCAGAGTTAAATATGGGCCCGCGGAGATTTGAACTCCGGACCTCCCGATTGCCAAGCTTCTATCAGTCGGGCGCTCCAACCAGGCTAAGCTACGAGCCCTGCTTAAATTATTTACAAGCTTATTTTTATATTATTTCTCTAGATTTTTATAATTTTATCAACTGCGTGCTTCTATTATCTTTTTAAATTTTTCAAAATCCTCATACATCCTCTTTTTTATTTCTGGAAATCTAAGTGCTGCTGCTGGGTGGTATGTTATAAAGTAAGTAATACCTTCTTTTTTCACCGTTTTTCCATGGTTTTCATCAACATTCTCAACTCCTAAGGTTGTTTTTGAAGCTACGCTTCCAAGCAGTATAATAAACTTTGGCTTTATAATTCCTATTTGCTTTTCAAGAAAAGGCTTGCAAAGCTCTATCTCCTTAGCTGTCGGAACTCTATTAGCTGGCGGAAAGAACTGCACAGCGCTTGTTATATAAATCTCGCTTCTTTTGATCTTGCTTTTCTTTAGGATCTCATCAAGTAACTTTCCACTTCTTCCCACAAAAGGTCTCTGTTGCTTGTCTTCCTCATTACCTGGTGCTTGCCCTATTAGCATAATCTTCGCGTTAAGTGGTCCTTCTCCTGGCACAAACCTTTTGCTTAAGTTCCAGCCCTTCAAATCGCTGAGCTTTCTATACTCTTTATTCAATTGTTCCATTGCTTCGTAGCGTTGTATATAATCATTTACTGCAGAGAGAAGAACTTTCATATCTTTGTAGTTAACCTCTTTAATTGCCTCTTCAAATGTAAGCCATTTATAGCCCTTATGCTCCCATGAAATTTTTACCTTACTATTTTCACCAACTTTTGCTATAAATATTGTAACTGTTTTAAGGATTTTTTCTTTGTTTTCGTAGAAAAAGTATTTGTTCACATACTTAAAATAAGGAATAAAATTTACATCTAGCCCAGACTCTTCTTTTATCTCACGCTTTGCAGCACTGTAGCTATCCTCACCTTTTTCTATATGCCCTTTTGGTATATCTAAGTCTCCCTTTGGAGAAATCAAAAAGAGGAATTTTACATTATCTCCTTCTATTTTATATATGATTGCCCCCGCTGAAAACTCAAACCTCATAAAAACTACCTAAATATTCTCTCGTTTATACAATATGCACTTTCTAATTCGTTCATTTTAGTTGTATTATAGAAGTTTGGATTAAGAATGTTGTATAGGTAGGTAAACTTCGAATAGCCGCATTTTAGGTTAAGCGATCCAGCCGCTTCTGGCATTATAAAGTATTCGCTTTCTATGTAATATTCACCATCAAATACATACGGTAATTCTTCAAAACCCATATAATATATTGTTCTGTTCGAATAAACTTTGTATAAGTAAATGTTTATACCATTTTTATTCATAAAAGTAGCACTTCCTAATATGCTCATATTTGAAAACAGCTCTTTCTCTGCTTTCATATTCGGTGCTGTTATAAGCACCGCTATTGGGTTTGTCTTATTAAAAGTCTGGTTAACAAATAGTAGTATATCAGATGTATTTGAGAATAGGTAGGAAACAGTAGTAAAGCCTGTCGTATTTACATTACTTGATATAAAATTTTCAAAAGCACTTCCATTCAATGCGGCATTTGCGTGCATTAGTGCTGGTGAAACATAGATTGAATTTGCATAATTGGTTGTTAATAAGAAGTACAAAAGCGCATATACTATTGGAAGTATTAGTGGCAATAAGGCATATCTGGTCTTTCTTCTATCTATTCTTTTTTCAGAGGCTTTTGGAATCTTTAGCTTGAAGAGCGGTGCGGCTAAAATTATAGCTATAATTGTTATGTAGAATATAAGCACGCCAGCAAAGTTATGTGCAAACGATGTGCTTTGATTTGGTCCTAGCCAAAGCCATGTTAACCCAATAGTTGCCATTCTTATAAAATTGAGGATAAGCAGTAAGATAAAGCCCGATAAAACCCATAGCACTTTAGCACGTAATTTGCCATCTAGCAAATATGCAATTGGTATAAGAAACATAATAATTCCTATAAGTGCTCCTATGCCTGCACAGCTCTCTCCTATCCCAATAACATAACCATTACCACTTATGCTTATTGGTGGCGTAAATGCAACGCTTTTGTCAAAAGCATGCATTACAAAATATACTATATATGCATTCATCTCAGCAAAGTTTTGATTGGTAAAGAATATAGGTGTTAAAATTATCGGAGATGCAAAAAGCGCGAAGATCATTAGAGCCTTAAATTTGTTTAAATTCTCAAATCCAAAAATAGTTATTGTTATGCTTGCTATAGCAAGAGGAAAAATGAGCATATCTAGCCTATAGCTCATAAACAAAAATGAGAAGGTATAGCGCAAATATGTAATAGTAAATAAGAACAAAATAAACAGAATAAACCCTACCAACAAGTCTAATCTCTTTGCTTTTGGATTAATCTTATTTTTAAAAATAAAAATGGAAAACAAAGGCAGCATAACAATAGGCACTATTATGTAAGTTGATGGATCCGTATCAAGTATACTGCTTGGCGTAGCAAAGAATGAGTTTGCAAGCATTATTACAATAGAGAGAACAAATACAACAATATAGATTTTTTCCATACTATCGTCCTCAGTCGATATAGGCTTCATCACCTTTCAGCAGTTACTCTATTCTTCACAGGACAAACTAAATTACAATCCTATATATATAAATCTAACTGAACCAGCAAAACAAAAATATTGAGTAAAATAGATTAGTGCAAACCATATTTATTGGACAAGGCTCAAAATGCTATACGTACATGCCATCTATAGTTTTTTTATCTGGAATTTGATTCTCTGAAGGCTTCTTTGTTAAGGTTGCAACTGCGTCTTTAAAGACTTTCAAAAATTCGGCAGTTACATTATTTTTTGATTTAGCCGTATTTAGTTTTGTCCATAGAGCCTTCCTGATTTTCTTAATCTGATAATCTTCTTCATCTGATTCTGTTGCCAGATCGATAAATTCTCCTAGCTTCAGTAGTAGCATATATGCGGCTTCTGAAAGGATAAACAAATCAAGATTCATTTCAGTTTCAATCAGGCCATTTTCGTATTTCCCTTGGATGATAGCAGATAAAGAAGGGGCATTCTCATAATGTATTAGATTCGAGAACCCTTCAAATGAACTGGTATCGCTTAATTCGTCAAGACCATATTTTTTTGAGATTTTGCTCCATGCACTCGCCAAAGACTTTTCATCCAAAATGAATCCTGCATCCCACAGCTTTGAAATTTTTGAATTTAGGGCATCGTCTATACTTATTTCATTCTTTTTTGTCTTCTCTTCTTCAGCTTCTGTACCTTCTTCGGCGTTTGCACCAGATTGTACCATAAGAAGTATATCCACAAATGTTGCATACATGTTGCCGAAATTATACCACGCTTCTGCATTAACAGCATTGTGCTTTTCAATATTCTCTACTATAAGGTACAATCCTGCTATCAGCTCTCCAAATGAAGGGGTTCCTGCTTCCGCATCATTCATAATCTTTGCAGTCTTGCTTATCTTATACGCTAATGCTTCTGCCATTGACTTCAGCAAAAGAGGCTCCAGAGCAAAGGCAGTATTACTAGCATCTAATGAAATATTTGCTATAACTTCATTTCCAAGCATTCTGCCAAGCTCTTCGGTGCTCCTCGGAATTATGTATAGTGGCATTTCCTCTATGCCTAGAGACTTTTTTATATTTTTTATTTCTTTAAGTTTAGTACTTATATTGCTTTCTGGGTTTGCTTTCTCTTTTCTCACATATTTTTCAACATCTTGTATAGCCTTACTAAGTATTGCATCTATCTTTTCATTCAGGCTCTGCTCATTCTTGCGCTCTGCAGCTACAAGCGGAGCCTTAGAATCCACAGCGTTCTTCAGATTTTCAACCATCAATACACTATTTTAAAAATACGAAATTGGAATTTATATAATTTACGTTTGGTGAACCGTGGCAGATCTTCTAATTATCTCATTCCAGCAGATTGCTTTCTCTCTTTCTGCAACTTTAATATGGGGCATGGAGTCGAACCACATGTGATCAAGCCAGGAGAGGGAGTCGAACCCCCCTTTGCCGCTCTGCAGGCGGCCGCATAGCCGATCTGCCATCCTGGCAAAGCAATTTTATTTTCTTTAAATAGCTTTTTATTTTTTAATATATGTAAGGAAGGTATTTAACCTTTCAATTTTTAAATATAAATGTGATTTGAATGAGGGCGATAGAACCTATACCGAGTGAGTTTGTTTCTCAAACTGTATTCTATGATTACAAGGACCATATAACACAGGCGATGAGTAAGGTCAAAGAGTATACGGCTGTCATTGTTAATAAAAATAATGATTATTATGGTATAGTAGATGACAGAACAATTGTAAGGAAGGGTGCACTTAAGCTTCATAAAAAGCAGTCGATAGGTAAGTTTGCAAAGAAAGTGCCACTTCTTGACAGATCTACAACAATAGAAAAGGCTATACTATACTTTTACTATGAAGGGGTGAAGGCACTTCCTTACACAGAGGGAAACAAGATTATAGGTATAGTTAAGAGGAATGAGATACTTAAGGCTATCCTCTCGCTGCATCTTCTCTCAAAATATAGCGTTGAGAATGCGATGACCTCACCAGTTATAGGCATAGATGCTGATGCAAACATAGCACAGGCTAAAGTGGCGATGGAGAAAAACAAGGTAAACAGGCTTGTTGTGATGAAGAATGGCTCGTTATATGGTATTATATCATTTAAAGACATAGTAGAAATGTTTGCAAAAGCTACCGAGAGATCTCCACAAAGAAGAGACTATTTCTATACATTGAGTAATACTCCGGTAGGCAGCGTATGCCAAAAGAGTGTACTTGCAATAGAGCAAGATAGCCCACTAGAGGAAGCGATAAGGGAGTTTGTTGAGCGAAACATATCATCACTTATTGTTACTAAATCTGATAAGCCTGTAGGCATTATAACGGTAAGGGATATTTTTGGGCTTATAGCATCCACTACAACTGAAGAAGAAAACAAGATAATAATCTCTGGCTTAGATGATTATACAAAGGAGTATGAGGAAGACATCAAGGCAGAGCTTAATGATATGGTAAATAAGATAAACAGGTTTAGCAAGATAAAAGTAGATTATGTAACGGTGAATGTAAAAAGATCGAAGCTAAGAAATTATGAGATTCATGGTAAAGTTGTATTAAAGAAAGGTGGCTCTGTAGCAGCACTTTCCACAGGTTATTCATTAAGCAGTGTATTAAAAGATCTGGTTGAAAAACTATACAATGAGGTAAAGGAGAGGAAGGAGCTTGTTGTTACCAAGTTCAAAGGTAACAATATAGTGATCACATGAAAGCGCAATCAAGCTTTGAGCTCCTAATAACCCTTTCATTTGGCTTAGCTGTTTTGCTCCCAATAGTTGTCATAGCGTTTATGCAGATAGCAAGTTCAAGCTCATCGCTCTCAGCAATAGAGTCACAGCAAGCCGCTTCTAAAATTGCAAGTGTTGCATCATTTGTTGGAAGTGAAGGTCCGCCAGCAAAACAAGTCATACAGATCCAGGTGCCACCAGGAGTTCAATATATTTATGTTGGCTCACAGAGCGGTGCACCAGGTCATCTGATTATATTCATGGTAAGATCATCTACTGGCTATAGTTCTGTAACCGCATATACGCCTGTAAATGTGAGCGGCAATCTTGGTGGTATAAGTGCTACAGGTACATACCTTGTAAATATAACAGCTTTGGGCTCATGCCCCACATCACCTAACATGCCTTGCGTTTATATAACACCATTAACATGATTATGTTGAGTGTTTGAATGAAGCTTCAGCTTTCGCTTGAATTCCTTATTGTATTCTCTTTTGTGCTACTTGTCTTTATCTTTATGTTTGCATTGATCTCTAGCGAAAGAAGCCTTGGTCTAAGCGACCAGACATTTGCGCAGCTTCAGCTCCAGGCACAGGGCATAGCAAGTGCAATGGATTCTGCTTTGCAAGCTGGTAACGGCTATGTTGGCAGTTTGGCGATAACAAACCTCATAGGCTTAATACCATACAATGTAACTATAACAAAGAATGGAATGGTAATATTACAAGCTAAGGTGGGGAAGCAGATTATCAAAGCTATAGCATACAGCATGGCAAAAAATGTCGTTTCAAATCCAAGCTATTTGGTAAGTGGCACTTCAAACCAGTATCTAATACCAGTTGCAAACGGTACAATATATTTGCAGAACTCGTTCGGCAAGGTTTGCATAGATTATCAATGTGCTATGCAGAGCAATCAAGCAGAGCATATAACACTTTCAAGCGAGAACGTTTATGCAGCGCAGTTCAATGGGCAAAGCAGCTATATACAAATACCAAATTCCCAAAATTTACAGTTATCTACAGTAACATTTGGGGGTTGGGTAAACTATAAAGGGCCTGCTTCTGGAAATTGGGATTGGCTTATGGCAAAGCAAAATGCCTACGGCATTGGGGTATGTGGCTCTTCATTAGATGTTTGCTTCTATAACTGGGGCACTGCTACTAATTACCAATCTTCTTATGCGCTAAATAAAAACAGATGGTATTTTCTTTTGGCAGAGGTATTTAATGGAAATGAAGTAGTCTATGTTAACGGTGTACAAGTTTATTCGGGGCCACTAAGTATAAGTAGCCAAACAGTAGGGTGGCAGATTGGTTACGGAAACGCTGGAGGGCAGCTTCTAAACGGTAGCGCGGCAAATATTCAAATCTATAATACTACTCTTTCGCAAAGTCAAATCCAGCAGCTTTATCAAGAAGGTATAGCAGGCCTTCCATTGCAGAATGCAGGCTTAGTTGCATGGTATCCACTTGATGGCAATGCAAACGACTACAGCGGCAACGGCAACAATGGTGTAACAAATGGCCCAATTTTGTTTACTAGTGTATCTCAGTTCTTTGCAAAAGTGCTTAATGGAAACGGCAAGCCGCTTTCAAACACACTGGTAAGCTTTGCATCTTCCTATGGTCCTATGGTTCCCCAATCAAACTTCACAAACCAAAATGGTGTTGCTACATCTTTTCTTAATTTTAACAACGTGCCCGGAAAAGCACTTGTAAAGGCTACAGCATACAACGGCAATTATACTGTAGCAAATAGTATTATCGCATGGTGGCCTCTAAACCTTGGCGTTGGTGGTATAGCATATAGCTCTAACGCAAACATAAATGGCTTCATGAAAAATTCCTTCTGGGATATGCCTAGCTACTATGCAACATTCAACGCAAATTCCTCTTATATTAATCTGCCTCAAGCATCGCCTAGTGCTAATTCTGTATTGACTGTTGCAGCTTGGTTTAAGACTGCAAGTGGTGGTATTATATTATGGAACGGCAACAAGCTGCCGCCAAGCATAGCCAGCTGCTATTCGCCAGTAATTTATGTAACACCTCAAGGTTATCTTGCTGGTGGTGATTCTTCTTCTACAGGCTCCCTTGCATT
>Ga0208151_100345_pt1 | contig 20358 bp, 19 predicted proteins | sample ECH_Bhost_MetaG_FD_187130 | JGI IMG/M metagenome (GOLD analysis project Ga0208151, IMG submission 187130) | Hot spring microbial mat communities from Yellowstone National Park, Wyoming, USA - ECH_B host_MetaG (SPAdes) (version 2) | ecosystem: Environmental > Aquatic > Thermal springs > Hot... | reverse complement strand
TGATAAAAATCGTTAAAGACTTTGCTGAGAATCCAGATGTTGTAGGCGTTGTAGGTGGCTTTTCTGGAGGTAAAAACTGGCTACAAAGGCTTGTGAACAAGGAGCATGTTAGAAATCTAAAAGTAAAAGGATATTCAACTGGCTTCTTAGAGGGTAACTGCGCCTTTAAACTGAATAGTCTAAATGGGATGAAGTTTGGTGAGCACAAGTACGCAGAAGGTATTGTTCTCGCAAAACAGCTTTCGGCTAAGGGTTTGTTTGTGCTTACTGATTATGATCTAAGAGTGATTCATAAGGGTTTCACACACACTTTAAGAAAATTCTTTAAGATGGGCAGGGCGCATTACCATAACACAAGGTCATATTTCGGTGATGTTTTAAAGTCTGATCTTTCGGCGCTCGCTGCAGTGTTCAGCCTTGTGTTGCTTTTGGTGGGCGTGCTTTTCAAAATTGTGGTTTTTGCAATCCCTGCTTTACTAATTTCTGGAATGTTTATAGTGTACGCTCTCAAATGGCACAGTCCTGTTCCCCTATTAAAAATAGTACCAAGCTATCTTTACTTTCTGATTGCACGATGGATTTTTTGGCTTGGATATTTTAGAGAGTTTGTTAAACCAGAAAAAGTTGGGTGAGTTTAATGCTCACGGAAAGGGAAAAGGCAGCATTTTTGATTGGTCTACTTGAACTAGAAGAAGACGAATTGATACAGATTCTTTCTTATTTTGTCGAAATGAACGAAGACGAATGGAGGAGTTTCTACAACGAGTTGGGTTGCTTTGTCGAAAGTTTAGAAAAGAAGTTGGATCGCAGATTGAAAAAGAAAGGGTTGGGCAAAGCTTGAGCAAAGTCGCACTACTTGTTCCATATTCACTTTCTGCAAATCATGGTAACGCTGTACGCGTAAAGAACATGATAAAGTTGGTCAACGCTTACTATAACGTTGTGAGCTTTGACCTTCCTTGGATTCGTCAAAAAAGTGTTTCTATTCCTTTTACCATAGTTTTAAAAGCCGCTTTCGAAAGACTTGTAAGAAAGAGGTCAATTCTGGACTTGCTACTTTGCGAAGATTCGTGGAAAATAAAACAGTTTTCGAGTGTATCAAAAGTGTGTGATATAACACAAGCCGAAAACCTTTGGGCAATAAAACCCGCTTTAGAAAGTAAGCACAAAGAAAAGCCTCTTATTGCAACGCTTCACGATGTGTATTCTGATAGGATGTTTGAGCTTTTGACGCATTTTGGCGTAAAAGAAAATCTTAAAAGGGATGCGGTTAGTCGCACGCTAAAGCTTGAAATGGAATTGATTTCTAAGGTTGATACTTGTGTGTTTGTCTGCCGCGAAGATCTAGAGAGGTACAGGGAGCTTGGGGTGGATCCCTCGAAGAAATTCGTGATACCAAACGGGGTAGACACAAAAAAGTTCAGGCCACTGCCAAAGAAAGAAGAGTACTACAAAAAGTACTCCTTGCCAAAGCACAAGTTTTTGGTGCTCTTTTCTGGTAGCGACATGTACCAAAACAGAGAAGCGGTCTTGAACGTGTTAGATGTGTTAAGTGTGCCCTCTTTAGAACGCTGTACGCCTGTTTTCGCAGGCTCAATTTCCAGATTCGCTCAAAAAATGGCGTCGGCAAAAAGGGTAAACGCGATTAACCTCGGATATGTTGAAAATTTGGAGGAGGTTTATGCGCTCTGCGACGTTGTGTTTTTGCCATTAAACTCGGGAACTGGGACAAAGCTTAAGGTTTTGGAGGCGCTTGCCTGCGGTAAAACTGTGATCGCTACAAAAAAGGCGATAAGGGGTTTTGATGTGTCACACGTTTGCGTGGTAGCTGACACAAAAGAGGAGCAACTAAAAAAGATCAAGGAGTTGCTTACTTCAGATTGCTTTATCCCTCAAGAAAATGCAAGAGAAGCGGCTTTGCGCTACGATTGGAGCGTCGTTATGAAAGAATACGAAAAGGTTTATTTGAAAAGTGGTTGATAGACACGAAAATAGAATATTTATGGACACTAAGTGGTGTGAGTTGAACAGTGGTTCGATGACCCTAAAGATTACACAAGATGTAAAATATAATTTCTTTTGAATTAAAGAATTTGTCACGAATTAAAGACACTTGCGAAAAACTTTTTATGGGATTTCATTGTTGTTTGTAAACCATTTTAATAAGTGATTTTCGTTGTTCACAAAGCGTGGATCATATCAAAGTCTGAACGGCAATGCATTACCGCTTGTTTAAGGTGTCTTAAAATGTATACAAGTAATGCGCCATTGATAACCGTGATTTTAACAGCGTATAACAGACGACGTTACTTAGAAGAAGCAATAAACTCTGCGTTAAATCAGACGCTTTCAAAAGAATTCTATGAAGTAATTGTGATAAAGAATTTTGAGTGGGAACACGACGATCATTACCGAAACCTAGGAGTGAAAATCATAAATGTGGAAGAGCCTAGTCTAGGAAAAAAGGTATACTTGGCGCTAAAAAAATCGCGAGGTGAAATTATTACTCTACTAAATGATGATGATTTGTACTCAAGAGAAAGACTTAGTGTTGTCAAGGAGTCTTTTGGCAAATACCCCAATTTGGCGTTGTATCATAACAAGTTGGATCGATGAAAATGGAAAACCTTTAAAGCGAAAAACCAAGTTCTTTGAACATCATCTCACACGAACGATATACATATCAAATCCTCGTAAGTATACTCAGTCAATCAAGCTATTTGTGTCAGGTAGATGCTCAGATAGCGCACTCGCCTTTCGAAAGGGCTTTATACAAGCTGATTTGCACCATCTGGCAAACTGTTACCTTTCTATCGATGTGCTACTATTTGACCTTGCATTAACATCAAACTTCGGAATACTTTACGACAATAGGAGGTTAACTTATCTCAGGCTTAACAGAGGGAGTGTGACGAATACGCCAGGCGTGAATCCAAAGTTTAAACTATCAGAGCTTGAGATTCTTAGCGCGTTGACTAAGAAAAATTGGAGCCTTTTCGATATTGTGTCCACTGAGATAGCAAGGCTTAAGATAAATTTGATATCCGCGGGGTATATCAATGGTCGCATCACCGTAAAAGACTTTTTTCATCACTACTCAAATTTGCTCTTTGGCCTGACAAAGAGAGCACGAATACCCTTTTTTATTCTATTTTGTGTTTGGTTTTACCAAAAGTCGCAAAAGTTGTTTATAAAAATAGAAACATTTTACCATTACTACTTATTACATCCAGTAAAAGCTGAAAATAGTTATTCAATGAAAAAATGAAAATAGCGTTTATTTCTCGTTATGGAATTTTCACTGGTGCAGGAGGCATAGGGCGATGGGTATACGAAGTAGCGATTAGACTTTCTAAATTGCACAAAGTAAACGTGATTATTTCAAATGAATATCTACCAAACCCTTGGCCGATCATAGACGGAGTCAAGCTTAGCTGGTTACCTTCGTTACACTATGCCTTTCCTAAACCAAGGCACTTTGGTTTGTTAATGGACGCATTTTTTGAACATGATATAGTGTACTTCGTTTATTGGGGAGTCGGTCTAAAATTGATGATGCCCCTTTTACAAAAGATTAGTGGAACCCCTGTTATAGCCGGTCACCATAACGGCGTTTCTAAAAGCGAACTTCCTTTTTTTGGCCCAGAAATGATACGCCTAGGTAAAATTTTAAGCGCTCATCACGTGCTAAACACTCGCGACTACAAACAACTAGTAAGCTTTCGCTGTAAGAATATATTCAATATTCCTAATGGAGTGGACAGCGCTTATTTTAAGCCAGCTAAGAAAAATGAAAACTTTGATGTGCTGTTTATGGGAAGACTTGTAGAAGGAAAAGGGGCTGATCTCTTACCCACAATTGCCTTAAAACTTGTTTCAAAACATATACAAATCGTAGTGTGTGGAACTGGGCCTCTTGAAAGCCTGATTAAAAAGTGTAACATGATAAAATTTTTGGGTTTTGTGGATGAACACCTTAAACGTGAACTCTATGCCAAATCACATGTTCTAATTGCTCCATCAAGATATGAAACTTTCATGCTCACAGGTCTTGAAGCTATGGCCTCTGGAACGCCCGTTGTCACGTTTGACATTCCAGGTCCCCGTGAGTACGTGGTGAACGGCTACAACGGTTTCTTGGTCAGATCACTCGAAGAAATGGTTGAAAAGGTGAACAAGCTTTACTCACTTTGGAAGAGCGGTTCACAAGAATACTGGGAAATGTGCAAAAACGCGCGCAAAACAGCAGAAAGATTTGACTGGGCAGTTATAATACCCAAACTCGAACACATGTTCCACACTGTGGTAAAGGAACACGGTAATAACCAAATGCAATCCCACTAAATCTAAAATAGGCTTATGAAAACAAGGGATTTATTGTGTGTGAAAATTGAGGATAGGTGTTTTATCATGCCCTAGCATTTGGGGGGGTCATGGTGTAGAGCATTGGTTGGATAAAGTAATGAGCAGATTACATGATCGTCACGAGTTTTTTGTTGTAACGTCGTTTTATGGACCTAAACTGTGGTCGCCTGCTGATCACTTTAAAAGCTGTAGGATCATGGAAATCAACACATCGTTATTCAACACACCCAATATATCGGGGTTAGTTAAAATGAAAGCGCTATTTGATTATTGTGATCTGGTTTACTTCGTTTACTGGCCGGCTTCTTGGAAATTCATTTGCTTATTTCTACAAGAAATAACTAAAACACCAGTGATTGCTGGACACCACTTGAGTTTTGATTTGGCTCCCAATGTTAAGTATGGATTTTCAATGCTGGGACCGCACGGTTTAATGATAGGAAAAAGACTTGCGGCTCATCACGCTCTTACTCTAGAAGCGAAAAGTGCGCTAATTTCTTTAGGCATTGGCAATGTATATTATATACCAAACGGCGTTGATACAAAAGAATTTTCTTTTCGTGAAAAAGAAGAGCCTTTTAAGCTACTTTTTATAGGAAGGCTTGATGAGAATAAAGGCGCGGATCTTTTACCAAAATTGGTGCAACTACTCAATCAAAAGATGAATTCAGATTTTGAGTTTAACATAGCAGGCAATGGAAAATTAAATTATTTGGTAAAAGCATTAGAAAAGACCTATACTAATGTTAAATACCTGGGATACATTTCTGAGTCGCAGAAAAGAGAATTGTATGAGAAGTGTCACGTTTTGGTGATTTTGTCAAAAAAGGAAACTTTTTCTTTAGTGGGTTTAGAGGCTATGGCCGCGTATACACCAGTGATATCAACAAACGTGTCGGGATTACGAGAATACATTAAAAGTGGTTATAATGGGTTTTTGTGTAATAATTTCCAGGAAATAATTGAAAAAATTCTCCATGTTTACAGGATGTGGAAACAAAATGACTGCTATGAGGAGCTTAGGTTTAACGCGCGCAAAACAGCGGAAAGATTTGACTGGAGCAATGTATCAAAAAAAATTGAAGCAATGTTTTTAGAAGTTGTGAAAAATGCAAGATAATCGTTCACAGTTTATGCATTATTTTAGACCAAGTAAATTCAGAAATTTGCTTTCAAATTTTTCTTCTGTAAATTGTAACGCTTTAACCTTAATTTTGTCCTCGATTGCTTTATCTTCAAACGCGTGTAATACACTTTCAACGGCCGAGTCTATATCGGAATATCCATAACCAAACTTACCTCTTTCTATTATGTCTTCCCACACCCCCCCATCCATATATACCACAGGTACAACTCCAGCCAACATCGCCTCAGCTACCGCTAAGCCGAAATGTTCACCATGGAATGTGTGCAAAAGCACTTTACTTTTACAAAGCAATTTAATTTTTTCTTGTTCAGTTGGATTTGCTATTATAGTGACAACATCTTTACCTAAAAGTTTTATTTTTTCGTAATACGACCTATAAAAGTCTTGAGAGTAAACAACTTTTCCTGCGATTATAAACTTAACATTTATTTTTTGTTTCACTCTTTTAGCTATTTTTATAAACTCTTCCCAGTTCTTGTCTGGAGCTATTCTTCCTAAGCCTAAAACAATATTTTCTTTTTCGTGACACGAGCAAGTGAAAGTCTTAATCGGTGGATGCAAAACTTCGCATTTTATTCGAAACTCTTGTTCGACCAATTTAGCGGTCCAAGAAGAGTTTGCGACAACTTTTCTTGCTCTGATAAGCAACCGATCAAAACTAAATGTCTGAGCAACATTGAATTTTTTTAAGATATCTTTAAATGAGCGTCTGCTTGGTACATGAACGTACCCCAGGTCGCAAAATCCTATCAGTGAATTGTAAACGGCGTCAATGATTAGATCGTAATCGAGCTTATGAATGAAGTAAAAAATGGACTCCACGATACCTGCCAATCTTTGTCTTTTTGATAGTCTATAAGGAAATGCTTTAAATATCTTATCTGGTGGCAAACCGAATTCTTCAATAGGCCATATAGAATCGTAAGGCGTGCCGAAAACACCCAAGTGAACCAAAATGTCCTTCTTTTGTAGCGAATGAGTCATGGCAGACACCACTCTTCCGAAACCCGCGAAAGGATATCCATAAATTGGTAATAGGATCAGTGCTTTCATTAAAATGTTTAATTATCATAGATTATTATAATGTTTCACACGTTAAATTCATATTAAAAATTAATGAGCATATTTTTAATCCTAGCAACGTTTGTTAGAGTCGTTCAATTAGCTTTAAGAATATTTAGTATTATGCGGGCTTCGCTATTTATAATGTCTTGCCAAGTGATTTTTTGTTGCAAAAATTCAAAAAGAATGCGTTCGTTCATGATTTCTTGTAAGTTTTCTATAGGTGTGTTTAAAATATTCACTACCTCGCAAGCAAGACTCTTTCTGTCAAATTCTCTTACCGTCTTTACCGCCTTAAATTTGCCATATACTATTTTCATCGCAGGAATATCGTAAGTTACAACTGGCGTGCCTAGGCATAATGATTCAAAAACGACATTTGAAAAAGAATCAAAATGACTTGGGTAAACTAAGAGCTTAGCCTTACTAATTAATCTGTAGAGTTCTTTTTGAGGTTTGTAACCCATGTAAAATGTCGTATTTGATATATTAACTCTCTTGCACAGTTTGCAAAAGATTTTTGTTAGTTGTTGTGTATCGGGTCCAGTAATGTACAACTTTGCGGAAGGAATTTCTTTAATCACATATTTCCAAATTTCTGGAAGTTCAAACAATCCTTTTTCAGGCACAAGCCTAGAGACAAAGATCGAATATTCTTCTTTATTTTTACTTCTATAAGAGAGAAGCTCAGGATTTGTTATAGAAGGGGCGTCAAGAACAAATCTATTGGAAAAATCACGAATATTTGCATCGAGATACGGTGCCTCAGTAACGCCTATTAAGAAGGCAAGAAACTTGTCGGAGATGACTCTTTTGAAATTATAAGCCTTTGAAAGGTTTCTCAAAAATTCTGAAAAAACAACATTTCTGATTTCCTTTATACTTAAGAATTTTAGTGGAGCGAATCTTATTGGTTTCAAATAATCTGCCCAAAATGGAGGACCCTTTAAAAGACATCCGTATTTTGTTTCAGTTAGTTTTGCTATGTACTGGGTAAGGTGACAAGTAGTTGAATTTTCATCGTAAGCATAAAGGATTGAGGGTTTTCCATTTCTTTGTAGATAATCCGCATAAATTCTTCCAAGTTTCCTTGTAGTACTCATAAGAATGTCTTCTTTAATCCAACTTTCGATAAATTCGGTGGATAAGTCTTTTAATGATACGATTGGGATTTCTAAACCTGCTTGTTCAAAACCTTTTAAAGCCCTTTGGGCTTGTTCATCGTTTCTGCTTAGCGATTTTAAGAAATTTGTTTCTGGAAGAAACACTATATCGAAGTATTTTTTTCAAACCAATGATTGTGTTGTAATCACGAAACGGCCCTCCACCACCAATAGTTGAAGGAATTGCAGAACCTAAAATAGCGATTTTCAATTATAACCCTCGTAGGTTGTTGTCAGAGAGCATCTTTCGAAGTGAATAACAAACTCTTTCCTGTTCTTCTTCCGTGATAAATGGATCAAGTGGGAGGGAGAGAATTCTTTGAGAAACCTGTTCTGTGACTGGTAACGATACCCGAAAATCTTGGTAGCTTTTTTGTAAGTGAACTGGAACAGGATAGTGCACTCCCGTCTCTATTCCGTGTTTTAAAAGTTGTTCCCTTATTCGATCGCGGTTTTGTGTCTGAATCACGTAAAGGTAGTAAACATGCCTTGTAAGAGGGTTTTCGAATGGTGTGAGAACAACTTCGGAAAGTAGCTCGTTGTACCTTTTTGCAGCCTGCCTTCTCTTTTCGATCCAGTGCTCAAGCTTTTTGAGCTTCACCCTTAGTACCGCGGCTTGTAATTCGTCAAGGCGTGAGTTGTAACCCAAAAAATCGTGGTGGTACTTTTTGCTTTGTCCGTAGTTTCTGAGCATCTTTGTGCGTTCAGCCACCTCATCAAGGTTTGTCGCGATCAATCCCGCATCACCGTAAGCACCCAAGTCCTTGGAAGGATAAAAGCTGTAACAAAGTACATCGCCGTACTCACCCAGTTTTTTACCTTTGTAAAGCGCGCCGTGCGCTTGACACGCGTCTTGGATGAGCAATAGAGAGTGCTTGTCGCAGATTTCTCTTATCTCGTTCAACGCCGCAGGCTGTCCGTAAATGTGAACTGGTATTACCGCTTTGGTCTTTTTGTTGATTGCGCGCTCAAGCTTTGACACGTCCATGTTGTACGTTTTTTGGTCGATGTCTACGAAAACTGGTTTTGCTCGAACCATTCTGATTGCATCCGCGGTTGCGATAAATGTGTGAGAAACGGTGACCACCTCATCTCCTTCGCCAACACCGCAAGCTTCAAGCGCGATTCTTAGCGCATCTGTTCCTGAATTCACACCGCAACCGAACCGGCAACCTATGTACTCACAAAACTCGCGCTCAAAAGCCTCAACGTTTTCGCCAAGGATAAAAGAGCCACTTTCACACACGTCCTCAATGGCGCGCATTACCTCCTCCCTAATTTCCAAAAACTCTCGCTGTAAATTAACGAGCTTGATCAAGCTGAATTAACCTCCTCTTTAAGCTTTCAACCAAATCTTCTTTCTTGTACTCTTGCTTAATCACGCGAGCGGGGTTGCCTACGACGATGCTACGCCTTGGAACGTTTTTTGTGACCACTGAACCCGCACCGACGATCGCTTCTTCGCCAATTTCGACGAATGGTAAAATCGTGGCATTAACACCGATCTGCGCCCCTCTTCTAATCAAAGGTCCCTTCATTCTTTGTTTTGACTCTTCAATTCCAGGGTAAAGATCGTTTGCGAGAACAACGCCAGGAGCCAAAAAAGCGTTGTCTTCGATCACCGAGTACTGAGCGATATAGCAATTACAGTGAATTTTCACGTTGTTACCGATCACGCAACCGTAGTCGACCACGGAGTTGCTCCAAATGCTTACGTGATGTCCTATCACGTTTCTTTCTCTTATCACGACGTTGTGTCCTAGCTCTAGCGATTCACCGATCTTTGTCCCTAAGTAAAGCACGCAACCTGACCTGATTTTCGCGTTTTTTGAAATTACGAGAGTTTCTTTTTGTTTTAAAAGAGGAGAGAGATGTCCCAAAATCGCGCTAGGATGCACATCGCACGGATTTTCGACAAACACGCTCATAAGCTTTCCACCTTTAGTGAAATCGGATCAATTAGCTTGACTTCTTGCCCACCTTTTTTAATTGACATGTTCACGGCCTCCGCTATTGCTACAGCTCTGAGCGCAACCTCGTCTTCCCAGGTGTAAGGTGTCTCGCAAGCTTCAATTCTTTGTGCAAATCTTTCTAGCTGTAGCGCAAGTGGCTCTTCGTAAGGAATGAAAGGAGATATCACAGGACCGTTCTTTATAAGAAACTTGAACGCCGCTTGCGACCCCTCAAGCTTTTGCGCTTGTGCGCCTCTTTCGTAAATCTTTACAGGCTCTTGTGTATTAGTGTCGTCAAAAATTATCATTTCCTCCTGTGTTACTATAGAAATTTCGCGCCGTTTTAGCGGGTCTAGCCAGCTCACCCTGATTGACGCGATGGACGAGCTCATTTTTAAGAAGCACAAAGCGGTGTCTTCAAGTTCACCGAGTAGCGCCTCGCCAACTCCCCAAACTCTTTCGGGAAACTGCGTTAAATAGGTTGTGATCGCAAAGTCGTGAATAGCAAGGTCCCAAACCGCGTTCACATCGTTTCTTATCGGTCCCAAACCCGTTCTAGTGTGAGCAAGGTGCAGCACTCTCCTACTCTTTAGTCTTTCACGGATAAAGCGAATAGCGTTGTTGTAAAGGTAAACTTGACCTGCCATAAGCACCAAGTGATTTTGCTTGGCAATCTCAAAAAGCTCCTTTGCTTGTGTTAAAGAAAGCGTAAGAGGCTTTTCCACCAAAACGTGCTTGCCAGCTTCCAAAGCAAGCTTACAAAGCTTGTAGTGTGTGGTCGCTGGAGTTGAAAGAATCACACAATCTACATCAGAGGAAATTGCAAGAAGAGGATCGATAAAAAGCTTTGCATTGCTCTTTTTCAAACCCTTTATTCCAAACCTCGTTGGGTCTTTATCGCAAACCACCTTGAGCGTAAAGCTTTCGCTTTCGGTCACAAGTCTAAGGTAATTAGGTCCCCAGTAGCCCACACCTACAAGTGCTACTGAGTTACTACTAGCCATAGCACATACACAAAAAAAAGCGTAATAACCATTCTGTTCCTTTTTTGAAATTGCGATATCTCATTAAATGCTTTCATAATGCCCAAAATCAATTTTGTACACAAGAATTATATTTTAACACGGTAGTTAAATAAGAAGTTGCAAATATCACAAGCTGTAAACGGATTGAATTGGTGCCACGTTTTTCCTTCTTCTGGCGATGGCGAAGTTTTCGCTTTGGGTGTTTCAAGTTTGGATTCCTTTCAGAAAAAGGACCTTTACTTTTCGATCAAAAATGAGTTGGTAAGGAGAGGATACACCGTTCTTGCGGTTGGCCAAAGAGAACTGTTAGGCAAATTTTCAAAGGACAAAGGGGATATGGTTGCGGAAACCATCGCGTCTGGTCCAAAGTTGGGAAAAGCGCTTTACAGATTTTTTGCAAAGTATAGACCAGATGCTTTTTTTATTCGTTCAAAAGTGCTAAAGCTATTTAAAGAAGTAAAACCTTGCGCTTTTCTCACTCAGTGGTATGTTCCCCTGATTCTAGACGTCGTTAGGAAGTGCGGAATTACAAGTGTGCTTTGGTGCATGGACGACCCAATGATAATAGAAGAAAGGTGGTTCTATGGTGACTGGTTTCGATACGCAAGCAATTTCGATTTTGTTTACACAATCTCAAAAAGCGCTCTTCCCTTTTACAAAGAGGCGGGGGCAACAAGTGTTAACTGGCTTCCGCTTTACTTTGACCCCTACCTTAATGGTGAAGAAATAGGGATTGAGTGTGTGATATCTTTTGTGGGCAACTACTTTTCTGACAGGTTGCCCGCATGTGAAAGAATTTTATTTCCGCTCATTCAAAAATTCGAAAAAGATGTGCACATTTTCGGTAGCGGCTGGAACGAAACTGTTGTAAAGCGTGCGAGTTTGCACCGCGCTATACCGCGAAGCGCGCTAAAGAGCGTTTTTTTAGGCTCTAAAATCAACCTGAATATACACCGAGAATCCGCTTATAAATATCCTGCGCTCAATTTTAGAACGTTTGAAATAACTGGGTTTGGCGGATTTGAGATGGTTGAGTACGTAAAAGGATTGGAAGAGCTGTTTGAAATAGGAAAGGAGCTCGTCGCACCAAAAAGTTCACAAGAAGCTATAGAGTTGGCGCAACACTATTTGGAAAACGACGAACAAAGGTTAAAGATTGCAAGTAACGGGCAAAAAAGGGTTTTGAATGAACACACAATCTCTCATAGAATAGACAGCATTTTAAAACAAATCAAGTGAGCGCGATGATACGCGTAGTCGCGATAGCATCTCCAGAAGACTATGCCGCGTTTAATCCTGTTTTCACTGGTGAGTATTTGATCAAAAATTCTGAGTGGCACTATATAAACTCTTTTTCGCGTCACATGAAACAAAACGGGATTGAACTCATAATCTACGCGTTCTCAAGCTCTGGAAAAGCGGGTTTGTACCACTCGGGCGATAGGCTTACGCGCTTAATTGAACCATCAAAATTCGCGTTAAAACTTTGTCGTTACGGTTTTCTTGGTAAAACCCTTGGCTCAGGGATAAACTTTTTAAGACTTGTCAGACCTCTACTTATTGACTCGCCTAGTGTCGTACTAAGCCTGCAGTTTCCTCTTTTTCCAAGAAACGAATTGCTCACCGTTCTTTCCAAACTTTTTAGAAAGAAGTTTGGTTGCTTTCAATCTTTTACGCTACCAAAAGGCTCCGTTTGGCACAGAACTATCGGTAGGCTTTTCAACTCTTTAGTAAACTTTTTTGTTTTGACGGAAACGCAGGCTTTACGAGCTATAAGAAGTTACGGAATACAAGGCAAAGTTTACTATGTGGGTTTGATTCCTCCTTATGAACTCACAGAATTTTTGCTAAACAGCGCTTCGCTGACAAGAAAAAAGGCGGTTTTGTTCGTAGGAAGGCTTGACGACAAGCAAAAGCGCGTGTCTTTGCTGCTAAACGCTTTCAAAAAAGTTCAAGAAAAATGTGTAGACTGCGAGCTTTTGATTGTCGGCGACGGCTTTGACAAACCAAAACTAGAAAAGCTCACCTTTAATCTGGGGTTACGTAATGTTCGCTTTTTGGGTTGGAAGAGTGGTAAAGAGCTTGCGCTTTTGTATCTTACTTCGTCTGTTTTTTGCTTACCCTCAGTAAGTGAAAGTTACGCTGTGGTGGTAAGCGAAGCCATGCTTGCCGCTTTGCCCGTCGTGGTTTCGAACTTGCCCTGCTTTAGCGATAGAATAGTCGATGGAAACACTGGTTTCGTTTTTCAAGTAGGTGATGTAGAAACTCTTACAAAAAGGCTTTTGATGCTATTAGGAGAGCCCGAACTTTCTAGAGAAATTGGTGAAAACGCAAAAAAACACGTATTAAAGCTAATAAACGATTACGCAGAAAGGCTGTGTGCTGCGCTCAGTTCGCAAGAATAGACAATCATCGAACGTGATCGTGCGCTTAAGCCTTTTAAATAATGCTTTACACATAAAAGAATTTTTACGAAAACCATTGCAGATCGCTTTACTTTGACCCCTACCTTAATGGTGAAGAAATAGGGATTGAGTGTGTGATATCTTTTGTGGGCAACTACTTTTCTGACAGGTTGCCCGCATGTGAAAGAATTTTATTTCCGCTCATTCAAAAATTCGAAAAAGATGTGCACATTTTCGGTAGCGGCTGGAACGAAACTGTTGTAAAGCGTGCATCTTAGGGTTTTATTTGCGGTCTATTCTTAAGCGCTATTAAACAGAAATAAGATGAAAATAGGAGCGCTTTTAGGCATGATAAAAATTCTTTTGAATTTCTGTGTAAAAATAAAGGAATTAATCCTTTTATTATCAAAAAACCAAATCTACTAATAGAAAACGCTAGTAGCTCATATGGTCGCTTTTTTAAATTTTTGAAAAAGAAATACGTGTGTGAAAATAAAAAGCCTGTTATTATTTTTGTTTGGTCTCGAACTTTAATAGACATGTGTTTATCGATTATTTTTGCGTCTTTAACTATTCCTAGCGAATTTGGATAAGCTTTATTGATTCGAAACGTAAAATCGATATCTACATATCGTATCATTATTTCATCGAACCTAAATTTCTTTATGAGTTGCGTTTTAAACATCATATTATTGGAAATCAACCATTCGGCGTTTGTAGGAGTCTCTCCTTTTGCGCTGGTCATTGTGACAAAGCCTGATGGAAGCACTTTTTGTTCTAAGGGATCCACTCTTGAAAGAAAGAACACTTTAAGAAGAGACCAATATACAAAAAGAAACAGTGAACGTCTGTTGTGTGACTTAGAAAGGGTTGAACCTTGTAAACCTATAAATTGAGGGTATTTCTTAAACGTTTTGAGCATCGTTTCAATATAATGTTTGTCAAAAATTACATCATCGTCGCAAATCAAAACAAATTCGCAAGACACTGCCTCTAAACCTTGATTTCGACCAATTGGTACTGAGTAAGGATCACGACCTTTTACAATCTTAATCTGAATACTCTTTCGTTTTACCTGATCAACTATTTTAGATAAAACATCACTCATATTTTTTGAAGAATTGTCCACTATAATGATTTCTTTTGGTAAAACAGTTTGTTCAATTAAAGAGTTTACGCATTCGAGTAATTCGCGTGGTCTATCGTGAGTCAGAATTGAAACGCTTACCGAAGTCATAGGCATCAATTATTGGACAATATATAAATTTGGACTCATAAAAAAAGATTATAAGCAAATAAGAGATTTTAATAATAACAAAAACGCTTAAGATATATCTTGGAAATAAACAGAAATAGGGCGAAGGAGAATGTGTGGTAAGTTCATTAAAAGTAAAAGTCAAATATTAAAACAAATATAATTCGGCATGTGCTCCAACAAAGTGTCTTCAAACCGTTCATTTCCGTAATAATAACAGCTTTTAATAGAGACACTTTTTTAAAGGACGCTATAGAATCTGCATTAAAGCAGACGCTTGACAAAAAGGTATACGAAGTGATTGTTGTAAAGAATTTTGATTGGGAATTTGACGATGTGTACTCTTCTAGGGGCGTGAAAATAATAAAAGATCAAAGTCCTAATCTCGGCGAAATGATGGTTCACGCGGTCGACAAAAGTTTAGGCGAGATAATAGCGTTCTTAAATGATGATGACATGTTCATGAGTGAAAAGTTGAGAATAGTTTACAAAATTTTTAAACAGAATCCCGATTTGATCTTTTACCATCATTCTGCGGAGGTGATAGATTCAAAAGGCAGGCGTGTAGTTAAAAAAGGTTTTCATGTCAGAAAACTAAATAGTTTAATTATTACAAAAAGCTCGCAAGGCCTTTTAAATGTGATTAAAATCTTTACAAACTCACGTTACGGTGATAGTCAAATAGCAGTTAGAAGAGAGTTGATCGAAAAAACAAGAAGTATATAGTCGCGACTCCGCTTAGAGTGGACATGTTACTCTTTGAACTCGCAATAGCTTCAGGACAATCAATATGTTACGATCCCAGAAGACTTGGTTATATTAGAAGACATTTTGACAGCGTTACTCACAAGCGAAGTTATTCTCACAAATTTGCATTGGGTTATTTAACCATTTACAAAGCCTTACAGGAAAAAACTCATGATGGATCACGTGTAATTATCAAAGCGGAGCTTGCTCGATTAAAAACTAAACTTTATTTAGCGAAAATAATCAATGAAAAACCGAATTGGCTTGACTTTTTTTATTTTACCATCTTCTTAATTCTGTCACTGGATGATAGCTACAAAGCATTCAAGACCTGGTTTTATACGCTAATGTGTTGTGTATCTTCTTCAATAGCTTTTAGAATATATTATATTAGAAATCCGAGATTTGATTTTTAAATAAAGTTTGGCCTTTTAGATGGTATAGACTTGTCGGTCTTTTTGTTCAGAACCTATTTATTATGCGACTGCGCTAATCTTGCATGTACGAGTTGGTTTCTGAAGTTTGTCTATTACTTGTTACTAGAAATGAGCCTGTAAAGGCGGTTTCATTAATAAACGATCTTAAAGAAATAGTTGATGAATTTGTAATAGTTGATAGTAGCGATCCCGCGTATCGTAATCATTTGGATTCAGTATTAGAGAACTTAGATCATGTGCACTTTTTTAGGCTTGCGCCGCTAGGCTTAGCAGAAGCTTATAGAGCGTATGCACTAAGCAAAGTGTGTAGCGAATGGGTTTTGATGCTAGATAGTGATGAAAGAATAAACGAAAGGCTTAAGGCTGATTTAAAGAAATTAATCGAAAGCGATGCGGACGCTCTTAAGATTTTAAGAGTCATACGTCATGATCAGTTCAGTACAGACCCTGCGTTATTTCAAACAACTGGATATAAAACTAGGCTGTTTAAAAAAGACAAAACGCAGTTTTTTGGTCGTGTTCACGAGCAACCTACAATAAACGGTAAAGTGACGAAGCTATCAACCGATTACAAGATAATTCATTACGTCAATCCAAATTTATATTGGAATAAGGCCAGAAGATACATCAAGCTCGAAGTTTTGCTTGGAAGATGGAATTACGAAAAATTCGTCAATGGCTCTTTTGTTAAAAGAGCATCTCTTCTTGCCTACTTACGTTTAACAGGAAAGCGCTTATCGGATGAAGTTACTTCTAGAGACTTATTCCTGATTAAACGATTCGGAGCAAAGGGCCTTAAAAAATTAACTTACAAACCTGATGAATACTTAAAAAGAAAAAGTTTACTCATAAATTGTCTGAATGAATCTGTTAAAAAAATAACTTTTGATGTTTGGTGTGATGTTCAGAATTTTAAAGGGGCAATACAATATCTTAATCTAAATTCTCAATATACATGGGAAAAACTTAATGAAGAGTATGAGCTACAGCGCCTTTCACCCGAAGATTTCTTTATTTATTTATTGATAAATAGATTTCTTTTAAGAAACTCAAATTATGTTACGGATTATGACGCTTACGAGATAATCAAAGAGATTAATCGCGCTGCCGATATTGTATTTCCTGAAGCAAAAAATTCGGCCATATGAAATATATCTAGAGCTTCAAGACTCCGATTTTTATTAAATCCTTAATTTTCTTACGTTTCAATTTTTGTGATTTTATTCGGCGCTCATAATAAGTACGTAGGTTTGAAACCAAATCGAAGATCGACCTGAACACCATGATAATTGATCTTCTCCTTCCCCATCTTGGATTTGTCACAGACCACCAAATATCAGTTAGAATCTTTAACGGTAAATAAACGATAAGATAAATCGGCTCGTAGTACTTAATCATGATTAAGTATTTATTACGCATAAATCTAAAAACTCTAATTGGATTATTTCTTTTTATAGGAAGTTTGTGCCTATGATAAACAATGAGCCTTGGGTCGCACATAACTTTGTAACCCGCAAGCCATGCTCGAAGGCACAGATCAGCCTCGTCATAAACTTGAAAAATATTAGGCTCGAACCCTCCTAAAATATTGAAAACACTTGATCTTACCGCAATAAAATTCTCTACCGCGGTGACACAGTAAGGCGGTCGTAAACCTTTTGGGGTGTGATGAGTTAATCTAAGATCGAAAAACGATCCAACAAAAACTCTGTCTCTATGCCAAATTCCAGCTCCCAAGATTGCAACATCTTCGTGCCCTTCGAGAGTTTTGACCATATGCTCTACAACTTTTTCAGAAAAGCTCACGTCGTTATTCACAAAAAAGAGATACTTTGAGTTTTGAGAAGCGTGTTTTGCCCCTTCGTTCATTCCTTGCGAATAACCCATATTTTGTTTTAAGCACACGTATAAAATTTCTCGCGGGAAATTTTGCTTAACAAACTCAACACTTCCATCGGTGGAACCGTTATCCACAAAGATTATTTCTTTATTTAGTTTAACTGAGAGTGCATCCATTACACATTGAACAAGCATTTCCTTGTTTTGCGCTAAACCATTATGATTTAGTATTATGATCGAAATCTTAGGTAAATTTGCGCTCTTTGAAACGGCCTTCATTAAATAGAAACGCATGACGATGTTTATAAAGCTTCCAAAAGCCTGCCTGGCACAACTGAATTCCATCCATTCATTGAATGTTCTCATCTTCCGATTATCTTTAAGGCTTAGCTATAAAGACTAAAAACGAAAAAGGGCGCGACATTTGATATACACAATTCAACCAAATACTATAAAACTTTGCGCGTCTTTGTTACCAAAGAGTTATAAATTTACCGAAAAGCCGTAATCACTGTGGGCTTTAAGTTACCGCGTAAACGCCTTTTTTTACTAAAAAGAATTAGAAAAAGGCTCCAAGTTTATGTTTGTGCCACTTTGGTCTATGACGGATGGGAAAGATTGGTTTTCACTAAGCTTAACAGCAAAATCGCAACATTAAGAATTAAAAAAACCAACTTAGATATCGTAGTCACAAAAAACGACATTAAAAACGTGCTACTGCTTTCTTGGTGTCTTAGAAATTTGAACTACGAAGAGTGTAAAGGTGAAATACGCGTGTTCGTCTCACAAAACTTTACCGAACTCGTAAAACCTTCCGAGCTTTTAAAGGATAAAAGAGCATTAAGATGGTTTGAATGGCTTGCTTATTTGCGTAATCACAGCACCCAAGTGTTTAAAGTGGGAAACGTTTTGCTCGTAAAGATTGACGGCTTGAAATGGCATGTTAGGCCATATTCAGAAGACATCCGTTTAGGTCCATTACTCGGTCATGAATTCGAGCGTTATGAGTACGAAAACTGGTTTAAAAACATCTTAAAAAAAGGAAGCGTTTTTGTAGACATAGGCGCAAATGTGGGTGGTTACTCCCTAAGGGCTGCGGCTTTGGGGGCGCAGGTTTATGCGCTAGAACCAAACCACGAAACCTATAAAGTGCTAAAACGAAACGCCGAAATTAATGATCTTTCTTTGAACGCGTACAATTTAGCTGCTGGCCACTTTAAAGGAGTGGCAAGGCTTTACTCAGAAAGTGGGAGAGAGGGTAAAGCGAGTTTGATTCCGTATGCTTCTGCTTCAAAGGTTGAAAGTGTTAACGTAGTCACTCTAGACGATTTATTTTCTAGCGAGATTAAGAGAATCGATTTGCTAAAAATTGACGTTGAGGGATCTGAGCTAGACGTTCTAAAAGGCTCTCAGGAAGTACTCAGTAAATGTAAGTATGTCATGATTGAAGTAAGAGATCAAAGCGTTTTGCGCTTTTTAGGACTAAAAAATTTTAAACTAAAAGATGTGGGTTCGAATTTTGGTAATGCTTTTAACGTACTATTCAAAGGATGACAATTTCAAATTTTTGTCAAGCACGCTTATTACTTTTTAGGTATTAACAAAATGATCTTGTTTGTCCCTGTGCTTCTTTCTTCCAACCTCAGTAAAAACGAGATTTGACGCACAAATGGGGGGCGGATCAGAGCTCGCCCTTTACTATCTTAGCACAAGCCTTTGTGAAATGGGAGTTGACGTTCATGTTCTACTTGATGAGGGGCAAAGAAAGGACTACGAGCTAGACAGGGTAAAGGTTCATTCCTATCCTATTCCGAATAATCCCGTCGGTGCCTATTGGGCGACGCTTTCTGTTTTATCGAAAACTTGGAAGAGATTTAAGTTTGAAACGCTTATAGATTTTGAGCAGGCTGTAGTGTGGCAAAAGGCGACTACCGCAAGCGCTGTTTTAAAGTTTGTGAACGAAAAAAGATTGAAACTCGTGTACTACTTTGGAAACCATTATCCTTGGCTGCTTCTACCCTCAGAAAACCCTTGGTTTTTGTGGTGGTTTTTAAAGAGAGTAGTCAAGCGTTCGGATGTGGTGCTAGCCGCAAGCTCATTGCTCGCAAAAAAACTTAGCGAAAAAACCGGTTTTAAAAAAGTTTTTGTTGTTCCGTTCGGAGTTAGGCTGAACGACTACCAGCCGAGCGAACAAACAAGAAATGGAGTGCTATATGTTGGCAGAGTGGTTAAACACAAGGGTTTGGACGATCTTTTGCTTGCCTTTAAGCTTTTAAAAGATCAGGGTTTCCTTTTAAGACTAAAGATAATAGGTCCACGGGGAGATCTTTGGGACAATACACCATCGTCTTACTACATGTCTCTTAAAAGAAAGATGGAAAAATTTGGTTTGCTCGATAGGATCGAGTTTACTGGTTCTCTTCCAAAACTTCAGGTGATACAGGAAATGAAAAGCGCCAGCGTCTTTGCATTTCCTTCACATGAAGAAGGTTTTGGATTAGCGCTTGTGCAAGCAATGGCCTCTGGTCTTGTTCCAGTTGTGTACGATCTCGAGCCTATGAACGAGGTTGTGGCGGAAGCTGGGGTAAAAGCAAGACCCTTCGACGCAGAGAACTTTGCGGAATGCATTATTAAGGCGGATAACGAAAGTTTAAGAGCAATATCATTTGAAAGGGCAAAGAGATTCTCAATAGAACTTGTGGCAAAAGAGTTTTTGGCGAGAGTTTGAGATTTATGTCGAAAAACGATCCACTGATTTCGATCATAATACTAAATCATAATGGTTTAGCGCAAAAAAAGCAAACACTTGTAGAATCCTTAAAGTGTGCGCTTAGCACTCAGTACAGCAATAAAGAAATAATCTTTGTGGATAACGGTTCCACCGATGGAAGTGTTGAGTTTGTTAAGCAAAATTTCCCGCGAGAAATCAAGATTGTCGCGTTGCAAAAGAATTTTGGTCAC
>Ga0208151_100341_pt1 | contig 20798 bp, 28 predicted proteins | sample ECH_Bhost_MetaG_FD_187130 | JGI IMG/M metagenome (GOLD analysis project Ga0208151, IMG submission 187130) | Hot spring microbial mat communities from Yellowstone National Park, Wyoming, USA - ECH_B host_MetaG (SPAdes) (version 2) | ecosystem: Environmental > Aquatic > Thermal springs > Hot... | reverse complement strand
GGCGTATTCCACGATTCGCCTGACGTAGCAGGGTTTGTGTTGATCGATGAAGGATAAGTTACAGTTGTGCCCGCATCAACCCAAACTGTTGTAGGTGTAGTTGAACCTGAAATAGAAGCGGTTGCCGTTGTTGATGAACCAAACTGTGTAAAGGTTACGGTTGGTGCGACTGGTGACCCACCACCTGAGACGGAATATGAGAGTGTGATGTAATACTGGTTATAGTATGTGAATGATAGAGTGACGGCTCCACTGATGGTACCAGATGTTGAAGCAGGCGTGTACCACCTTTCTGTGGTAGTGGAGCCACCTAATGGGTTTGTGATGGACCAAGAGTTGGCGTCTGCCCAAAATGATGTTGCAGTTGTGGTTTCAGTATAAGTTGTTTGTGTTCCTAAATAGTAGTATGTTAAGACAGGGGCAGAATAACCAGTACCGCCGTCTGCTACAGAGTAGGATGTTGTGATGTAGTACTGGTTGTAATATGTGGGGTTGACGGTTGTCGCCGCGCTAACAGTACCACTTGTGGTTGCAGGCGTGTACCACCGTTCTGTGGTAGAGGAACCTGATAATGGGTTGGTAATAGACCACGATGTGCCTGCGTCTACCCAGATGGTTGTAGCCGTAGTCGTGGCCGTGTATGTGGTAGCTGAGCCGAATTGAGTATAACTAAATGTTGGGGCGGAGTAACCAGTACCACCGTCTGCTACACTATATGATACTGTAAAGGCGTACTGGTTATAGTAGGTTATCGTAACAGACGCACCCGCGCTTGCTGTTCCTGCAGTGTTCGCGTTAGCCTGCCATCTTTCACTACTTGTGGAACCACCTAGGGGATTCGTTACAGACCACGATGTGCCTGCGTCTAGCCAGTAGGTTGTAGCCGTCGTGCTGAGGGTTGCGCTCGCCGCGCTACCATACTGCGTATAACTCAGTGTAGGTGCAGAGTAACCAGTACCACCACCTGAGACGGAATAAGCAAAGCTTTCGGAAACTTGATAGTAATATGTTGCTGAGTATGTGCTACACGTACCCGATGCGCATGTGGTTATACTCACGGAGGTACCTCCACCCGAGAAAACATAGCGGGTGTTCGCTGTGGACGAGCTCGACAGGGTGGCCGTGATCGTGCAACTGGGTTGTGCTGTTAAAGTGACCGTAACACCGTTATCCGAGGTGGGTATAGAGGTTGGACTCACAGAGCAACCAGAGAGGGTTATAGTGTCAGCAGGCTGACCCGAAGGCGCCACAGAGAACACCACAGGTTGGGAAACCGTCGCGAGTGGGAAAGCAGCCGCAGACATCGACCAAGCACTACCACCAGCCGAGGTACCCGAAAAAGACGTGGTAAGGGTTGTGCTTCCACCACCATATGATGCGTCATACACCTGAAAAGAGAAAACGTAGCCACTGTTAACGTCGTTACAAGTAAAGCCTGAGGGGGGAGTACAGGAGGAGATAGAATAATATTCGAGGTCAGTACCTCCAATAACGAGGCTACCCGCTTGCGGTGAGAATGATGTAACAGAGGTTGGGGAACCACTCCCTGTACCAGTACTCGTAACGATATTGGAAGTCGAATAACCCTGCGCATCCATTATGAATAGGCTGATCCACTCGCTTACACTCAAACTGACCGTGATTGTGTCGCTGCCTGTCGACGCGGCAGTCGCATAGAAAATCTCTGATTGGAAGAAGTTAAGATTATCAGGGGTTTTTTGTACATATGCCACCCCTGTGAAGGAGTCGCTAAACGAATCGGTTACCGAGATCTGCGAAGAGCTAATTGAATTGTAATTTAAAGCAACAAAAACTACTAGTAGGTCGCCTTGAGTGACGCTTGAAGAGAAACTACAAGAAAGGGATGTACTTTGGGCGGTTGCGTAGCACAACTTAGTTTGGACCACGCTTGCGGCGTGGACGTTGGCCACATGGATTGGGGTAAACGGTGTGTAGAAAGTGAGAGCTATGAATAGCAGGGTGCCCATGAGCACCCCTATTGTGAATGCTCTACGCATCCTGAATCCACCTCCCGATCGAGTTAGTGTCCCTTCCCTTGTTATTACCGCTTGTGATAAACCAAATTTGGTTTACTACGGTTAATATATCGCTTAATTTAGAGGTGCCAAGCTTATCGAGAAAAGCTAACCTGAATTTGGTTTGCCAAACAAAGCGCGCTTCCATTTGTTTCTAAAAAGAAAGAAAGAAGCAAAAATAACTATTCTTCCAAGTTTCTACCAGAAATCATCGCAACGAGGGCAATGAAAGCGGCGTAGTAAATCGGCCCAGAGATGATTGCCGCAAGAAACGGAGACCATGAGTTGAAGCCCACTATGTTCATTAAGAAGTAAGCTGGAAAGGCTAGTCCAACAAAGAAATTGAGTAGCATACCAACGCCCATGTAGAAATCACCGAACACGAGAATGTTCGCAAGCGCTCCACCTTGAGGAAGCGACTGGGTGCAGATAATCCCACCAGATTGTGAGGCGCACCCTGCGGACGAAAGAGCGGTTTTTGGTGTGTAAACGCCAGACGTAACAAAATGAACTGGTAGCACAGGGGTGAAAACCGCGTTGAAGAAAGCAAGCACAGCGTTGAAAATCATGAAGAACGCGAATATGCCTACTATTTTCATAATTCAGAATAGTTTTAGAACTAAAAAGGTATTTTCCTTTTTCTGTAGTTCATGTAGCCTATTACGGCAACGAGAAGAAGCAAAACGGAAGCGGGAAGCGTTATTTGTCTTACACCAAGCCAACCCACTGCGGAAAAGAGTGTGGCGAAAGCGGAAGCGATGATTGCCGCAACCCAACCAGAGAGTGCGCCAAAGATGCCCGCAAGTGTGACTATCACGAAAAGCGAAAGAAGCGTTGACCAAGCGTTTTGCAGTGGAAGGATATCGGCAAGACCAAAGAGGTTCGGGTCGACCGTAAAGGGTGGAAGCACTTGTTGCCCTTCAACTGCAAAGGGTCCCAAAGTGAATGTTCCAAACTGAGATGAAGAAGCCTGAATCTGCACGTATAAGTTTTGTGATGGGGAACCGACTGCGAGTTGAACCGCGGCACTTCCTAAACAGTTCGGTGTGATGCAACCAGATGGCGCGTTCACTGTGGTCTGAGCGAGTTGCCAGATTCCTGTCGAGTTGTATTTGAAAAGCGTGAACGTCACTTGTGAAGTCGATCCAGTTGCGTCTTGATAAGCCATCACAAGCACGCCGTTTGACCAGCTTGCGCCGTACGTCACCGCAGTTTCGACGCCTTGGTTGTTTGCTGAAATGTACGTTATTTGTAATTGCGGGTTTGGTGTCTGTGGTCCCAATGAAAGCACGGCAGAATACACATTCGTACCAGAAACGAGTTGAATTGTGTACGTTCCTTGCAAAACCGCAACCGAAAAGCTATCAGTTGCGTCGGTGTAACCTGACGCAATAACTATTGATGCCGTTCCTGCGTTGCCAGGATACAAATACCACTTCGTTCCTGCGGGAAATTTACCCGTCAAATCAGTGATCGTTATTGTAGAATATACAACGTAAGGTGTAGGAATTAGGTAAATGTTCACTGATGTGGCACCTGAAGGTGGGACCAATGTGGTAACGTATGTTTGAAGGGAAGAGGTGTTGGTCACACGTACGGAAATAAGTGTTATCGCTTGTGAAGAAGGAACTGACACACTCGAAGTTGTCACAGGTGCAATGTTGTACACAGTGCCGTTTGCGTATGTGACGTACATTCCTATGTTTATCATTGTGAAGTAAGACCAAGCGGAACATGTTCCTGATTTACACGTTTGGTAGTTTATCAAATTAACAGTCATGGGTGGTCCTCCTGATGCAGACACCGTATTCATTAAGAGGAAAAGCGGTGAGAGTAAAATCAGGATCAAAATCAGTTTCTTCATCTCGGCTCCCTCTTTTGTGCCGATGTGTAACCGTAAACCACCAACCCTATTAAAACGAAAAACAAAAGAAAGCGCCAGAATGTTGCAACGAAACCCAGAACGGACATGTCGTACCCTTGCTGTGAAGGAACCCAATTTTGCTGGAAGTATTTCACTATGTAATCCTCTACCATGTAAACAACTGCGGCAACCGCGACCATCGCTATTATCGCAAAAATCGGATAGGCCACTCCTCTTTTCAATTAAATCACCCCTGTGTCAGGCTCCTCTTGCTGTGGCCATAATATCAAATACGCACCTACACCTATTAGAAAAGCCGCAAAAGAGTAATTCAGAAGTCTGAACACGTTCCCTTCTAAAGAAAGAAGCGCTTGAAACTGGTTTGGCAAGTTTACGCTCGCAAAGCTGTTAAGCTGATTGAAAACCTGATTCACAAGAGGAATGTACACATAAAACGCGATTATGACACCTGCGACTATGAGCATACCGCCTACAATCTGCGTAAAAGGCATAATTAAAACGCAACAAAGAGGATAAAAAGTGATATCGTGATGAAAGGAATCATCGGCACCTCTATTTTTCTTCTTTTCTTTAATACGGTGTACACGATTAAGAGTGATAAAGAAAGCGGAAGCACGAAAAGCGGGATTGGAAATTTGAACACGAAACAAGAAATGGAAAGCGCTCGCCAGTCTGCGCCGCCCCATAGCCCAAAAAATGAACCGATTATACCAGAGAGCGTGACTACTAAAAATTGTAAAAGGAATGGGAGTGTTGTGTAATAACTAAAGGGATGAGCGAGTATCGCAGGAATGAGTAAAGCAAGCCAAACAGGGTCTGGCACCATTCTTGTTTTAATATCCAAAAGTGATGCCAGGATGAAAATCGAAAACGCGTACAGTATTAAAAAGCTCAAGCGAGATCCCTGTTAATTTCATCAGCAGTCTTTTGCTCAGTGTATCTTAAAACGTAGTTTATGTCCCTGTGGTGTGTTATCTTCGCTATAATTGAAGGTGAAATGCCCTTTTTCGCAAGGTATGTGATCCTTGCGTATCTTAAAGAGTGAGAATTAAAACCCAAGTTGCGTTTTGCGAACATCTTCACGCTTGCTGGTTTGATCAGTTCGATAACCGAGGCTACGTCTAATCTGTCCTCTTCTTTTAATTCTTCGGGAGCGACCATCTTTCTTGTGTCAGGTGTTTTGTGCTTTCTTACACGTACCTCAACCTCTTTCTTCTTCGTCTTCGCCCACTCAATGGTTGCGTCAACCGCTTCGGATACTCTTGACCCGTTTCTCAACTGAAAAAGGAGTACGACACAGTACGCGAGCGCTTTTCGTGCGTTCACTCCCCTCTTCGTTTTTAATTCCTTCATCTTTTCCAAGATTTGTCTCTTCGTTTTTTCGTAATCCAAACCTTTGTCCCAGTTACGCAATTTCACCACCCACTAAGCGAAGCTGGTATTTTTGTATGAAATCAACGTATTTTTCCCATTCTTGTGTGCCATATTCGTAGCAGTCTGAAAAACCGCAATCACAGAAAACCCACACCTCAAAAGGCGCTTTCAGTCGAAGTGTGTTCCTTGAGCATTTAGGACATTGTGTTTTCGGTGTTAATATATCATTATAATACGTTATACTAATCGTCGGTGTGTGTTCATAGCTCCTTGTGGGCTCACGGCTTCTAATTTTTTTAGGTTTTCGCGCTTTCTTTAATAAAGAAAGAAAAACGAGGATGACGCCCTTCTTTAAATCGTGCAGATTGATTTTGTTGTTTAAGTATGAATCAAAAAGACTATCCAACCATTTTGATTCATACTCGAATGGCAGGTTGGCAGGTGGAGTTTTTAAAATGTTATCTTTTTTCTTTTTCATCACGAAAAAGAAACAAAAGAAGGTAAAAAATGTTACCGTATCCCTGTATGATAACTGTAAACACCCAAGCCGTTACGGACTCTCTTATGTTTAAAGACATGTTTTCCACCTTTGTGAATTGTCTGTCGTAGTAAACCTTATATATACGTTCATCGTATACGTTCATGGTAAATATGTCCAACCTCAAAAACCTAACCTTCAGCGACAACGGTGCGGGTACGGGTGTTAAAGCCCTTAGCGTCCCGCAAGACCCAAAACAGTTTTTAAAAATGTTTTGGGGTAAAAGGGTAAAACTAGAAGCCAAAGGTGTCTTCATTATTGACTTACTAAACAAAAACGGTAGAGTTCTTAAAAGTGAGTATTTCATTGGTCTAATTGCAGGAAAATATAGAGTTACTGTCGATTGGGGCGAAATAATACTTAGAGCGTCAAGACATGCTATTGCTGTGCGTCAACTTGATTTTGTTCAAATCAATGGCGTCAAAGTAAGAGGTGAACAAAATGACGATTATTGAATTTTTACCAGATGGAAGAAAAAAAATAATAACGAAAGAAATTGAGCAAGGCTTTCAAATAGTGAAGTTATACAGCAATGCGTTTTTATTAATTCATTATACAATCGACGGAAACGATTACGAAATTCTTACCGAAGCAGAATTAAACGAAAGACTTGCTCAGTTATATGGAATGCTGGTGAGTGAAAATGAAGAGTGAACAAAGCGAAGAAATTTTCTCCGAAAATCTAGGACGTTTTCGGGAGTACGCCGCCTCGAGGGGAGCATACTTCGACGCCCGCGGTTTTCTAATTTACCGCGGGCGTATCTTGACGCGGGCGGACAGTGAGTACCTCTCTCAGAGTGAGACAACCCGACAGCGTCTACTCACGGACGAGGAGATTAAAGCGGCTTGGGATAATCTAGTGTCTTACGTGGAATCGTATGAGGGTGAGGGCAATGAGTGAAAACCAGACTTTTATTAGAGCGTCCCTACCACTTGCACTTCCCGAGTGCGAGTGTATTTGCCATGTCGGTGGTGAGCCTTATAGTTGCGGTGCCATGTGTTGGCACCCGTGGCTCGACGCCAACTCATACATCGTTGAGTTGGCGGACAGTACCAATAATGTCGACCACTATGTCCGTTTATTGGCTATCTACAGCTTTGGCAAATTGAAACACATAATCTTCGAATCGTCGAACGGACTTGTAAAGCAGTTTGAGGTGAACTAAAAATGACAGTGTACCTCGCTAATGCTTTTTCGCTTAGTATGATAACGCCTCCGACCACTTTAACAGTGGTCGAGGCTAGCGTCGAGGATGTGAAAAACATCCTCAAGGATGGATTTACTAGCGCTGTGGGTCATGAGGCCACTGCCCAAGTAATCACCACTCAACTTAGCATTCCAGTGTCTGCTAATCGCGTCAGCATTCAACTCAAGACTGGCGACACCCTAGTGGTCTTCCAATTGCTAGCTCGTCTCCCCGAGGGTAAAATCCTCGGGGTCGATGAGATGAAAGAGATACCTTCTAAGTGGTACGTTGTAACTCTTCAGTAGCCACAAAACATAAACTTTTTTTCTAACCCCACATGTATGTGTTTTGCTGTGGTTTCTGACAAGCACGTAAGTAGAGCAAATGGACTACCAGACCTCAGATAGGGTTCGTTGTTTAATATTTGATATAAGAACCAATATACATTTCTTCCTTTCCTCTCCTACTCTCTTATCCATCGACAAGGTTTGCTCTATTTTTTCGACCTTATACTTCCCTAATATGTCTTCAATAAAGGCATACGTTTTATCGTCGACTTTTAACAAGAATTTACCCTTAATCTGTGTGAGCATCGTCGCCATATCTCTTAGGTCGTCCACACTGAAGTCGACCCCGTAATAATCTTCGGAACGGTCTACGAAAGGAGGGTCAAGATAAAAAACGGTCGTCTCCCTATCATACATCTTTATCACATCCCTAAAATCCAGGTTCTCTATGGTGATATCCTTCCATTTTTCCGCCATGTCTAATATACCTCTCGCGCGCTTGTGGTATGACTTTGCCATATTCCTGCTTGGATCCTTGCTCACCGTAAAGCCTTTATTAATACTCCCAAAAAACGATGAGCTTATGCCGTAAAACAACAGCGCCGCTATTTCTAATTCTCCCAAACACCTATTTTCTTTCAATAATTCTATTACTATCTTATGGTAACTCCTTGCTAAAGGTAACAGCGAGAGCAAAGTGGCCATTTTTTCAGGTTCTTTTTTCACCAACCTGTAAAGCGTCGTCAATTTATCATTTATGTCGTTGTATACTATGACCTTGAACCTTTTTCGGTCTACCGTCTGCGACATATACCCACTACCTCCGAAAACCTCAACAAAAGCGCATTCGCCACTGCAAGCGGTGTTTAACCTCTTCAAGAGCTCATCCGCTATAAAGTAGTCCCCACCAGGATAGCGAAATAATTTCTTTAAGCCGTTATCATCAATAAAACGCTCAATTTCGTTTTTTAATGCCTCTGTATCCTTCCCTAAGTAATGTTTCTTTTTCCTTAATTTTTCTCCTTCCTTAATAAAATGGGCAACATAAGTATACTTGTTATTCCCTCTCTTCTCAATTGTTAAATAGCCTGTTTGTTTGCAGACGTCGCATAAAACTTTCATAAAACATCACGACATAAACATGGGATTTAAGGCTTACCCCATTTTTGGGGTAAACACTAAAGTTTATTAAAATGTATGGTGGTAGCAACCACCAATACCTCCCCTACCCTCCCTAGGGTTAAAGATGAGGTAAGGCGTGGCGGTGATTCAGGAAGCTCCGCCTTTTAAGGCGGGGTAGCTCACGTGAAGAGGCGTTCAAGTCTTGTTTCATTTTGTTTTACCAAACTGTGTATTTCCAAATCTTCTTCATATAGTTTAAAGAGAGGGAAAGGAGAGGCCACTTTAATGTGTGGCGTGAATTTTGGTGAACTGTTTAGCAAACGCTCAAACTCAACTCTACTTTGCTTCCTCATCAAAAAAAAGGTGAGTACTCCACGAACTTCACTTCGCGCGGTTTCATTGAAAGTAGCTCTGCGCCGTACTTCCACACGTCTTCGCGAACCCATATGGTTTTACACTCGGGGCAGTAAAAGCCGAAAAATCCTTTTTGTGCGCTAATTTTTATTCTTTCCGCTCTACATTGATGACTCATAGCGTTCTACAAACACCATTCCCGAGGCTAAATATCTTTTCCCGCACTGGCACTGAAACACCCCACCTTGCGTGAATGGAATCCATTTGTCAAGCGTTGGTTGCGTTGGCGCTTCTTCGCTCGGTTTCTGCGTTTCGTCTTTAATCATAAAGAAGGTGGTAAACGCGCTCTTAAAGCCCTTCGATGCAACGAGTTTTGCAAGCGTGAGTATTTCGTCGAAGGAAAGCGATGCTTCCTTCGCTTTTTCAAAGAAGCGCTGTTTTTCTTCTTCCTTCATTTTGCCTTCAGAAATCGCAGTGTTTAAAACGCGCGCTATGTCGGTGGCCACCGAAAGTATTCCGCTCTCTCTATCTCTAACTTTTTCCTGAATTTCTTTTGGAAGTGAAAGTAAAAGCAATCTGTTCCGAACGTATTCTTCCTTCACACCACAAATTCTTGCTACTTTTGAAACGGTTGAGCCTGAAATACTCAGAAATGCAGAGAAAAGATTTGCTTCTTCAATCGGGTCTAAGTTTTGTCTTTTGTGGTTTTCTTCAAATATAAGTGCCATCGCTTTTACGTCGTCATCTTTTAAATCTTCTCTGATTATTGCAGGTATCTCTTTCATTCCTAATCTCTTACAAGCGGTGAGGCGCCTGAAGCCGCACACTAGTTCAAAATCGGGTGGTGGGTTTCGTTTCGGTCTAATTACAATCGGTTCGACCAAACCATTGTCTCTAATACTTTGCATTAATTCCGCAATTGCACTGTCTTCTCTGTCTCTTTTCCAAATTGGTGGGGCTATTTGATCAATTGGTATAAGCTGAAGGCGCGCTTTGTAAGAAGGTGATGATATTTCACTTTGAACTACTACACCTTGTTTCGGTCGAGGAAAGCGGTAAAGAACACCACCGTTTGTTCTGTTGTCGTTGACCACCTCAAGCAAACCGATTTCTGCCATTTTTCTTAGACAGTCGCCGATGATGCGCGAGTCCATGAACGGATAGACTCTTCTTCCTCCTCGAGTTATTGATTCCCTGTTTTTCCTTTCCATGAAGTGCTCTATTTTCCGAAAGTCTGGGTAAACTTCGGCCTTGTTTTCTTGCATGAATTCGGAAAGCGCCTTCTGAACGAAGGGCATTGCTTCTTCTACAGAAGAAACGACAGCAGGGACTTGTTCCTGCATAATTTTAACACGAAAAGCATAGTATATAAGTGTACAATCAAATGCAAAAATTTTTAATTGTTCCAAAAACGTAACAAAAAAATTATTGAACCAAAAAATCCAAAAAAATTTACGCGTAACATGAGGCAAAGAGGATAAAACTAAAAATTTTCAAAAAAATTCCTCTTTACTTTTCAAAGTGTAAAGCTTAATGAGGAAGGATTATATAGTCAAACTTAACTTGGTAAAGTTTTATTTATCGGTAAAATTTAATTTTTTAATTTTTGGAAAAAATCCAGCGTTTTCGGTGCTAGCATTTTTATTGAAAATCCATTTTTTTACCCAAGAAATTAAACAGTTTTCAATTCTTTTAATTAAAGTAAATACAAAATCCCAGAAATTGATACTTGCTTTTCCGTAAAGATTAATTATGGAATGTCAAAAATTTTTTTGAACGATTTTGATTTAATAGGATTTAATCTTTTACTTATAAAAAAATCATTGTTTCTTTTAAAAAGAAAAAGTCCAAAAAACTGTCAAGGTCAAAAATCGATGTCACGGCTAAAAAGTCATGTTGCATTTTTTGCCTTTTTTACTCTTCATCTCTTTGACATAACTCCAAAGCTAAATGTTGCATATTTTTGCCATTCGATTTCTTTTTGACATATCATAAAAAACGACTTAAAAAGGTAAACTTCCAAAAACGGAACACTTTGACAATCACTTCTTCATATATTCTTTAAAAATATAATAAATATAAAATAAATATGCAACATATGCAACAAATGCAACGAATGCAACTTTTTTTCTTATAGCTGTAGCCGTGTTTTAAAAAACGAGTTTTTGGACCCCCACCCACCCACCGATGGGAAATGTTGCATATTTTTTGAGTTTGTCAACTTGCCATTTTTTTACCTCATTTTATTGCCAAAAATATAATTAAATTATGCAACATTGCCTTGAAAAATGTAAACCATTTTTTTCTTTACAAAAAACATGTTAAAAAATCTTCATCGTAACTTTTGCAAGTTTACACAACTTGAATTTTTTAAAAGTGGTCAAAAATACCCCTTGTTGCATTGTTGCATATTTCCTCATAGTTAGCCGTGAATTGAAAAAAAGTGGTTATAAGTGGATTATAGAAAATTTTTTTGACAAACTTATAGCCTAGACACATATTGAAAAATTATTTTACTTTAATAGAGGCTAAGTCTGAAGTTGTCAGTCATTCACTTTATTATGTAAACTTTTCTACCCTAAGCTGTGTTGTTTTTAATATTAGAATGGATAAAGATATCAGAAATAATAAAAAATGAAAATTTTTTCCACTGTTTTCGGTGCTAGCATTTTTATTGAAAATCCATTTTTTTACCCAAGAAATTGGATTATATTTTTTGACAAACAGAAAAATCTACTAAAATTTTCCTAAGTTTTGTTTTGTCACTGTATTTTTCTTTAATTTCTAATAAATGAAGAAATTAGGGTTGGTTCGGTCTTAATCGGATATGTTTTTCTGGTTTCGTATATTTACAAGGCAATATACGAAATATAGGTTTTTTTGTCAAAAAAATTTTTTCCACTGTTTTCGGTGCTAGCATTTTTATTGAAAATCCATTTTTTTACCCAAGAAATTAAACAGTTTTCAATTTCCCTTTAATTTTGTAAATGCTTCCTTCATTTTTTCTCACGCCTGAATAATATCCACTATTTACAAATATATAAAAAAGATCGGGTTGACACAAATTGAATTGGCATTTACAAAAAAGAACTAAAGCAGAAAAGGTAACAAAAAATCCGCAATTTTTGGTTTGAAATTAGTCAAGGGGCTAAAAAATATACAATTTTGCAGTTTATTACATCAATGGAAAAACGGGTTGCTTTTAAATCAAAGAGTTTCTTACTAACGCAATCTTAAGATGTGCTTTTCTGATAACTGTAAACTACCCAACCATTACGGACTCTCTTGTGGTGAAAGATGAACATTCAAAACATATAAATATGGGTTAGCAAATTACGAGTCGATGTCCAAACTTGTATGTGTTTGGGTGACGGAAAAAACCAAAACGAAAGCACTGCGCGTGAGAGGACGGCTTGAGGCTCTCACGGGACGAAAAGTGACGTACGACGACCTCTTTGATATCGCGCTTGATTTACTCGATGAAAACCAAGCTAGCGCCAAGATCAAAAGGAGAGGGGAAAGAGACCCTCTCCCCTTGACCGACCTCCAACCCGTCGGGGGCAATTAGAATATGTCAAAGCGGTCTAAAAAACGTATCGTTTTAACTGAAGACGAAGCGCTTGAGCTACTCATGCAAATTCAAGAGAAAAAGCTGGAGGCACTCGGTCAATGACCTGCCCAATCTGCGGCTCTTCCGAAGTGGAGTTTTGGGAAATGGTCAACGACACTAAAACATTTCTGTGTTTCTCATGCGGTTCAAAATTCGAGGTCGATTCTGATGAGTAATTACAGAAAAGGAAGAGCGAGAGAATACTACGTAAAAAAGCTTCTTCTTCAAAAAGGCGCGCTTTGGGTCGTGCGTTCCTATGGCTCTCACGGTCTTTTCGATTTGACTGCAGTCTTTCCGAGTGAGACGTGGCTTGTTCAAGTCAAAAAGAAGTACATCCACCCTAAGGAACTATTCGCTCTGCAGGATTTTAAAAAGAAACTCCTAGCCGAAAACATCAAAATTGTGCTCTACATAAACCGCGAATTTCGTTTTCTGGGTGATGGGCATGTACAAGCATAACTATTTCTATTGTTCGCTTTGCAGAAAGTGGTATTCTGATGCGCGCTCGGTCATAGCAAAAAACGGCGCACTTAGAGTCTTTTGTCCATTTCATAACAGAATGATGCGCACGTCTGCAAAAAACAAAAAGCGAAGACAAAAAGAAAAGAGACCGTCGCTTCCATCATCTTCTCTTGCGCGTGAAGTTGCGCGCGCTTATTTGGAAGTCAAAGGGAAGCCAACAACCGCTCAAAAAATCACTGGCGCCGCAATCACCATACGCACGCTCGGCGCCTTGCTTCTTCTTTCGTTGGTGTCTTAATGTTCGACGCTAGACTTGCCGGCATCATCATCTACGTCGCCTTGTATATCGCCTTCTTAATAGTATCAGCGATGATAGTGTTTGGAGAGGTAAAGAGGTTAATTGAGGAAAGGAAGAGGAGGAAGGAAAAGAAGAGCGGTGATTGGCGTTGAGGCTGGTAAAGAGTATTAAGAAGAAAAAGAGAAGGGACTCTTTTTCGATCATTGCGGACATGCTCATGCATCTTCAGCAAAGCCCATTCAAAAAAACGCGTCTAATGATGCTCCTAAACCTGAACCCTGCGATTTTCGAAAAATACATGAGCTATTCATTACGAGCTGGTTTGATCACATACGACGGTCAATTTCGGATAACACCAAAAGGGGACACTTTTCTTCGCAAACTTCATCACTACTTGCAAATGAGGGAGAAGCTAACACGCTTGGAAGATCAGCTAATTAAAGATTTAAGGAGTTGGGGAGAATGGACTTAGAAGAAGAAGCACTTCGTTTAAGTCTAATTAAGAAAGCGATACCGAGATTTTCGCGCGCGCTTTGGAAGAAGCTTTTCCGGTCCTTCTTAATTAGACACGGCGAACACTACGACTTAGAGATTCATCTAATCGACGAACGTTGGTACTACTGTCCAAGGAGCGATTCGGTAGTTGCGGAGGGAGAACTATGAAGAAATATGAAAAAGGTCTTGCTTGGTGTTCTTTAGAAAGAAAGTGGGTAAAGCCGTTTATGCGAAACAAAGTGAAGTACTGTCCTTCTTGTGGTAGCAAAGTGCGCACAAGAAGACGAAATAAGCGTGACATATCGGGCTACTATGTTTGGAACCCGCTCATTCTCGCACAGTGGAGGGATTACCTTGCGAGTCGAAACGGTCGAGTATGAAGATATATTGAAAAGTGCAAAGCTCGTCCTCAAGCTATTCGATGAAAAAGGGATAGACGAGAGAACGGCAGAAATGGCATTTCTGTACCTTTTCGCTTCCATAATGAAAGACGAACCAGAAGAGAAGTGGGACGAAATGATTGCGATATTTTCGCGATCAGTGAAGGGTTTTGCGAGATACCTCAAAGGTGAGTGAGCGTGTGCGTCTTTTGTCAAACACTTTGTAAATGCGCTTGTGCGCCGAACTGGCGCGCACGAACACTTGAAAACACCAAACGTTGCCTGCAGTGCTTTCACGAGGTGAAAGCATAGTGGAAAAGAAGGACGCCCTTGTTTTGGCATTTATTCTTCTCTTTCTTCTAATTCTTGCCGTTTTAATAGCGGTGGGTTGAGATGCTCAAACTCGAATTAAATCTAAACATGCGCTTAAAAACAATTTTGCTACTCAACGCCTGCGTGAAAAGAGGCGCGATTAACGCACCGCTTGCGCGCGCACTAATGAGCAAAAACGCAAAGGGAAGACCCGATTGGGAACATGTAAATATCACACTGAAACACCTGCGTCGTGCTGGCTATTTAGAAAAGTGCGGTGAGTTGTACTTTCCTACACAGAAGACGAAGCGCGTGATTGACGAATTGAGAGGTGTTCTTTGTGGCAGATGAAGTGTACAGTTTTTCAACGGAACCAGTAGCACCAGAAGAAATGGTGAAGATCGCGCGCACGCTTTTGGAGCAAAATTACGTTGTACTTCCGATTAAAAAAGGTGATAAAAGACCGATCGTGAAAGAGTGGCAGAAACTCACAGTCGAAGACGTAAAAGCGAGATGGAGCGAGTTCGAAAAACTGTTTCGAGACGGTGCGCAGTTAGGAATAAAAGGCGATAATCTCCTCTTTCTTGATTTTGAAGACTATCACACATTCGTTGAATTTCTTGAATTCGTAAAAGAAAGGAATCCAATCTACAAAACGAGCTTGAACAATACGTGGGTAGAATTCACAGGCGTTCGTTGCCCTAAGTGCCAGTTGCGTTCAAAACATGATATTACAAAGGAAGGCGATAAATGGAAATGCGCTCTTTGCGGTCTTGTTTTCGATGCTTCGGAAAAGAATGCACGAGGCGTACGCGTGATCTTCAGAGTGCGCACGCCTTTCCGAAAGGCGAAGGCATACGGACGCTACGGTGAAGCGTTAGAAGTCAAAGGGGAAGGAAGCCAAACGCTCGTTTCTCCATCCATTCATCCATCTGGTGTAAGGTACCAAGCAGTGCAGTATTGGGGTTCTGCTATCGAACTATCTGAAGAAGAACAAGCCGCGCTACTTTCTGATTTAGAAATTAGAGAGCGTGAAGTGTTTCGTGGTTCTGTGGTTATTCCACAAAAAGAGCGAAAACTTGATGCAAACACAATACACACAATTTACTCTTTAATAAAAGAAGGATATAGACAAGGACACAGAAATGATTTAGAGCTTGCAATTTCTGGTTGGTTAAGAAGAGCAGGCGTAAGTTATGAAGATGCGAAAAAACTATTCGAGCTTCTCACGGAAGGCGCTGAGGAGGAACACAAGAAACAAGCGTTCCAGAGGCTTGAGCGTACGTATACATTAGAAGACGTAAGCGCGCTTCCCTCATTAAAATCAGAAAGGGGAGTTCTTGAGGTCTTAAAAGAATCGCTTGGTGACGAAGAAAAAGCGCTTGCAATCGTTTCTCAACTACAAGACATCATCGGCTTCGGTTCTCCTTTCATGAAAGACGCAGTGTTTGAAGAATTGGGTGGAGATAGGTACGCCGTTTCTTTACCATCAAAAAGAAGCATAGTAAGAGGGCGATTTGAGAAGGAACAAGGCAAGTTTCGCATCACCGATATTGTTCTTGCATGCTGTCCCAAAGAAGTGGTGATCTATTCCACGCCTTTTTCGAGCGTAAGGACTTACGAAGTTACGTTTGAAAGTGCAGAAGACGGACAGGTTTTCAAGTTGGGACCCGCGACATTAGAAGAAATTCTTGGAAGACTGCAAGCGGAAGGGTTCGTGAAGAATTCATTCCTCGCAAAAGACACGTTCACCGCAGTTATGATAGGATGGGTGAGAAAAGGGCGCGCTTTAATTAAAAGAGAAGCGGATAGAGCTGGCTTCTTCTTAGAGCAATTCAACGGAAGCGAAGCAGTCACGCCTGTAGGGATAGACTGTGAACCACCTTTTATCGATGAATTAAGAGAAGCGCTCGAAACTCTTAATATCATTATGAATTACTCGAAGCATTTTGGCGCGAAAGCTTCTGAAATAGTAAGAAGAGTGATAGTAGCTCCTTTCAATTTCATATACAAACAAAAAGGTGTTTACATACCTTGGTTTTGGCTTTACGGCTTCACAGGTTCGGGAAAAACCACGTTTTCGCTCACGGTTCTTCATATTTGGGGAACGCCTTCAATCGACGGTAATCAACACGCGACAGTACCACGAGTAACATCTGGTTCATCCACGAACACAGAAGCGCGTTTGGGCGCATGGCTTGCAGGTTCAGGCACACCGCTACTAATCAACGAGGCGTACAAACTGTTAGAAAGAAAGGAAGTGCTCGAAATGATCAAAAACGCAGTGGAAAGCACGCAAGCGCGAGGAAGATTCATGAACGGAATGTGGGAAACAGTACCTTCTCTTCCATTTGTCATTTTTTCAAGCAATCAATTAAAACCAGACGACGCCGCTTTGCTGAGAAAACTCACGTTCATGAACTTTAATAAAAACGAGTTCATGAAGAGTAACAGTCAAAAACACGAATTCATGAATTTCGTAAAGCAAAACGCAAACAAGCTTTCTGCAATTGGAAAAATGGTCGGCTTCTTTGTTTCGACTGGTCTTTATAAACTATCCAACGATTGGCTCACTGATTCCATTAATCTTCTTAAAATGCTTTATCAAGAAGTGGGAATGCAAACACCAGAGTGGGTGTTTGAGCAATACACACAAGAGGAAGCATCCGTGTTTGAGAGATTAGAAGAAATGAAGGAACAAGTGAGGGTGATTTTCGTAGATGCGATAAACCAAGCGTTCCTAAGAGCTTTCAAGGAATATGAAATTAGTGGTGAAGAAGAAGACATTAAAACAAAAGTGAAAAAAGTGGTCGAAGCAAACCTTGTACCCTATCTTCTTCCATATAAAGGAAAAGGGAAGCGCGAACTCTGTGGCGTGATAATTACCACTGCAGTTCTCGAGGAAATTAAAAGAAGAAACCTAAACGGTGCGGACTTTGGTGCGTTTTCAAACCTTGCAGAAGTACTTGGCGATGGTTTCGAGTATATAACTCTTAGGATGAGAGATAAAGGTATGAGGTGCATTAAAGCAGATATGGACGCTTTCTTGCGCTTTTTGAACCCGAACTTTGAAGAACCTCCTCAATCGGTGCCACCTTCACGAGGTGAGGAGGGTCTTCCGCAAGGAAGCGAAGAGCACCGAAGTGGTGAAGTAGAATGGGAGACGTAATTTTTGAAATTAGCGACAGCGGTGCGGGTACGGCTAAAAGCCTTAGCGTCCCGCGTTGTGATGCGGAAATAGTGTATCTTTTCAAAAAGTACAAGTGTACTTTAGAGAAAGGACACCAAGGCGAGCACTGCGCAAAGATCAGAGGGAAGCTTTCGATAAGGTGGTAGCATTGAAGGCTTATATCAAATCCGCTTTGATTTGTACGGCCGTCGCGATCGGCGTACTAGCAATTTCTGACTTATACTTTAGCTTACACTCCAAAACGTTCAGCTTTGCGCAGTTTGCGATCTACCAAGCTGTGCAAATCTCGGCATTCCCAGCATTCCTTTTAATATTATTAAAAGGAATCGAGCGAAGTGGTGAAATTCGTACAGGCTTTGCTTTAAGAGTGATAGGTGCTACCGCTTTTGTGATGGGAGGCATCGCAATACCTTTATTTCTAGTGAGCGGATTAGCGCTTTCCATCGCAGGGTTCGTTTTGTTCGCCGTCGGAGCAACGCTTGGTGGTTAGCATGAGTGTTTTGGATTTGGCGATTGCGGAAGCAATTAAAACCATGAACAAGCTTGGGTTATTAAAAGCGGAGAAAGGCGATCCTAAACTTTGCGGTTGGTGCCACGGCGACGCAATTCTTCGAGAACTTTTGGCGAGGGTCATGCACATGTGGTTATCACTGTGGTGTAAAGAAATGTAATGGGAAACACACTCTACCCAAGTAAAAACTTGCGCTAGCGCTTTTAGTGCGTGTATTTCTACAAACACTTTTTATGTTGTTCTCTTTTGCAGTATCATGCCTTACGTCACAGTAGGTTTCTTCACTGATAAAAAGAAGAAGGTTCATCCTATTAGAAGACCGTACGGCCTTCCTCGTTACACTGCAAAAACAATCGTGGATAGAATGAGAGCAAGAGGCGAGCGTGTGAGATTAATACGAACCAATGAAAAACACAAACTTTATGCGCCTTACAAGTCTGTGTTAACAGAAGAAGAAGGATATGAACACGAAATCAAACAAAAGCACCTTGAAAAACTTCTTCAAAGTGTTGCTGTGCCAGTTTCTGAAAAAGAACAAACGCCTGAAAAGCATGTAAAAGAGCTTTTGAAAGAAATAGAAGAAAAAGAAAAGCATGCAATCGAAAAAGCGAAAAAGGAAGGCGTGATTCTTGACGTGTACGAAGACGGCAAGCATTTCAAGTACTTAGTACCACCTTCGCACCCATACGCGAAAGCGGAAATCAGAAAAATGGAGCTTGCTCATGAGTCGAGAAAAGCCAAAGACGAAGAAAAGCAAAGAATAGACGAAGAGTACAAAAAAGTGGCAAAGACCGCATCGAAAGAAAGGGAAAAAGCGGAAGAAGAAGCGAAGAAAGGCAAGTTCAAACTGGTGGAAGAAACAAAAATGAAGTCAGTTGCGGAATTGTTAGAAGTATTTGAGCCGAAAAAGAAGAAAGAAGAAGCCAAGGCGGCCACTTAGTAATATTATACAGTTTCCAAAACTTTGAAGAGCGTAGTAGCTCACAAGTTTTCTGGAAGAAGCAGGAAGCTCCTCAACCGAGGAGTAGCTCACTGGGAAATGCTCTCTCCGGCAAGATAGAGGCCAACCTTCGTTTTATTATTTCCACGTATTTTTCGCTTATCTCTATAAGTATAGCGTCCCTGTTTAGTTTCTTTGCCACCACGCCTGTGGTTCCAGACCCTGCGAATGGGTCCAAAACAACGCCGTTTTCAGGGCAACCCGCTTTTATGAGAGGCTCGACAAGCGCTTCTGGAAAAACTGCAAAGTGAGCGAATTTGTGAGCTTTCGTGTTCACTTGGTGAACGTCTCCTGGGTTTGCACCTTTTGGGTTTGAGTAGTGGTCGTGGACAAAGTTCACAATTTCTTGCTGTTTTTCTTGGTCGTTCGGAAAAAGCTCCTTTGCAACTTCTCTCGACGCAACTCTTACAAGCTTCTGCTTTAAGTAAATCGGGTCTTGGGGAGACAGGTACATATCGAGAGTGTATTTAGAATTGTAAACCCTAACACCATGTCTGTCATACTGAGTCTTTTCTTTTTCCGAAGCGGAGTACATACTTCCGAACTTCTGGTTAAGCCTTCCCATAATCGCTTCCCTGACCCTATAGTTGAACGGTTTGTAATTGGTCTTCTTAAGAGGAACCCTTACCGCGTCTAAGTCGAAATAGTATTTTTTTGACTTAACAAAAAAGAATATGTATTCCCACTTGTTGGTGAACCTGTCTTTTGCAGATGAGGGTAACCCATTAGGTTTGAACCAAATGATTTTATTTCTGAGAATCCACCCCTGTTCGTCCACCATTCTTATTGCAAGGCGCTCAGGCACAAGCATCAGAGACTTCTCTGGTATCCTTGAGTGCGCTTGTGGCGAAGGTTTGTTGTATATCTGGTCCGCTATGTACTTTCTTCTTGTATTCTGGAAAAGCGTGTTATCCCCTCGCCCGCAATGACTACCAGAATAAGTGTCATTAATGTTCAAAAAGAACGTGCCTGTCTTCTTTAAGACGCGCTTAATTTCCTTCGTGATAAGAAGAAGGTGGTCAATGAACATATCTACCGTGGGTTCGAGCCCCAGCTGTCCTTTCCATGCTCCGCATTTTAAACAAGAACCCTCCACCCATTTTTTCTCTAAACCTTCAATAGGAGAGGTTGTAGTTGCTTTGTCTGATTGCCCCGACGTATAATGTGTGTTGACTTTAAACTCATGTTCACAGTTGTTTTTTCCTCCCCACACAGTATCAGCACCTTCGTAGAATCTTAAACCGTAGTAAGGAGGCGAGGTTACCACGCAGTCAACACTTTCGTCCTGCATTTGCTTCAAATAATCCAGTGCGTTTGCACGAACGACCAACATTGCGAACACTAACAAGTAAAGTCGTCTTACCATGATTTAAAAAGTCTTGTAGTCCAGCGCTTCCCTTATAAGTTTTCCAAAACTTTGAAGAGCGTGGTAGCCCACCTATGATAGTAAACATAAACATTATATATACGTTCATCACATATGTTCATGATAAACATGTCCGACTTTGGAGGAAACCTAAGTAGCGACATCGGTGGGGCTTCGGGGTCCCAACCCCTTGACGTGCCCCTTAAGAAATTTCTCGAGGAGAGCGGGTTTATTATTAATTTCCCGCTCACAGTTCTGGAAGGCGGGTTATCCACTTCGAGGATGCCCGCCTTTCTTCTCCGGGGACCGGCGGGTGTCGGTAAAACAGAGCTTACCCGCTTGGTCGCCCAGTGGATGGGTGCACGGTATGTTTTTTACCAGTGCACCCTAA